>ENA-UOOM01000058-UOOM01000058.1-fermentation-metagenome-genome-assembly--contig:-NODE-58-length-138508-cov-72.750060_pt1 | contig 138508 bp, 120 predicted proteins | sample MGYA00245781_ERZ724031 | MGnify/ENA primary metagenome ERZ724031 (study PRJEB28704, sample SAMN03018317) | fermentation metagenome | biome: anthropogenic terrestrial biome; feature: soil...
CGCCAAGAATTATGCACATCACCAACTGCGCTTTAGAGCGCCATACGTCTCGAAGAGTCATACTTCGCCTCTCGAACAGCCGCTTATTTGTCATAATTCAATCTATTAAAACACGCTAAAGTACCACAAGCCAAAGAAGTCATCCCCCAACGCGCTGATTTGGGAGCAGCTCCCCCCTCGAGGGATGCTTGCTTCACACTCAATCTGCCACACGCAAAGTGTTATTTAGCCGCAGCCTATATCGAAGGATCCGGCGTTTGCCCAAGAAATGCATTCGGTTCACCGAGCATAACCGCAAGACAACCAAAATAGGCAAATTGAAACTCGTTAAAGTACAGTGCAAGGCATAGATCATCAATAGTTGAATGGAGGGCGATGACCAGAAGAACAAAGACTAGCACATACTCCCGCTCAGCCCAGAGAACCTTGATAGCAGTAGCCTGTAGAACTAAAAAGCCTACGGTAAAGATCAGTCCATACCGAATAATTAGGAGCATCGGAGTTGAATCAATGTAGTTATAAGTACCCTGATCGGGAATGCCATTGATATCCAGCCCGTTGCCAACAAGCTCGAGGCGTTGACCGAATATGGAAAGTCCAAACTCCTTCAGCCCGTTCAGCCCAAGCGCCAAGCGGTTCCCGAGGAACTCATTCAGAGCTTGCATGAAGGATGAAGCTGGCGAGTAGAACACAGTAAGCAGAATAGGCACAAGAAACAGAAGCACAGCAATTACATTTGCCCAAATGCCCAAGCGCGCAACCAGTGGCTTGGAAATGACTAGGTCAGGATGAACTCTGTTAATAGCTGCAATTGCAACTAACACAAAGAGCACCAGCACTGACAGCCAGAAAGACAGCCTGTCGTCAGTTGCCTCATAGACTAAGTATAGAATCGCTGCACACAGAATTGATTCCCAGAGTTTAATGTTCTTTCCTCGTATCACCGCCATCATGCATATGCAGATAAAGCAAATTTGTCCAGAGAATAGCGAGTAGCGGAATCCTAAATAGTGCCTAATGCGTGAGGGATTATATTCCACATAATCAGGAATTAGACCTATTAGAGAGAGCACAACAATAAAAGCGAGGCTGACTATGGTAACGCACAGAGAAAGCTTCAATGTTTTTGTTAGATTGAAATGTCTGCCAACAGCGAGAAAAAAGACGCCGAAACAGTAATAAACCCCTAAAGCTCTAAGGCAAATTGCAATCGAGATGGCAGCCACAACCCAAGTCTGAATAGTAGCTTTGGTAATTCCATTGAAGCGGTAATAATAAAACGCAGCAATTACGTTTAATGCAACAAGAAATATCTTAACTACCTTGAATACGATGTTGGCGGCTGGGCTAAACAGAAATGAGACGCTTGCAATACTGAACGCAAGCCATATTGAAAAGGTGATTTGAAACGTGCGTTCATAGAAGGCCTCGGCAGCTGCAGTACTATCAGGGGAAGAGACTTTCAGGGTCATTCTGTTCAAAGGGTATCTCCACCTTCGTGGCATCGCTGTGAGTAAGATGAGCAGATTTAAATAGTATACCGGTAATTGTGTACTATTACGTATAGCATTGTGATTGTCGATGCATAGGGGACAGACTGGCCTGCTGACTATGCCTTGCACAGTTGTCGCTAGTTCGTCAGTGTGGCCTTCACTTATTTTCTATAGGCATTCCGACGAATTGTGGAACCATGGCCCATTCAGTAAAGACAAATTTCTTGTTCAACTCTGCATATCAGATATTGAATGTCATAGTCCCCCTTATTACTACCCCATATCTCTCTCGAACGATAGGCGCTACCGGCAACGGCATCTTCACGTATACGCAGTCAATTGCAAACTACTTTGTTCTGTTTGCTCAGCTCGGAATAACGAACTATGGGGTCCGAGAGATTGCGTCATGCGGCGACAACCGTGACAAGCGTTCAGAAACGTTTTGGAACCTGTTTGCCATGAATCTCGTAGTAGGAATTGCAGTAACTGTTGCCTACTTCATCTACTCCCTAACCATCGGCGCAAGTCAACTCTTCATCTTCATGATTTGGAGTCTTTGGGTAATTGGATCAGTTGTTGATGTTACTTGGCTACTCAATGGCTGCCAAGAATTCAAGATTCCAATGGTGCGTAATTTCTGCACACGACTAGCGGGGATGTTCTTCATCTTCGCCTTTGTTCATACCGAAAATGATACCTGGGCATACGTGTTTGCCATTTCCGCGCCATATTTCCTGAACGCACTCCTGGTCTGGCCATTTGTTCGACACTACGTCGACTATGTACGCCCCGTATGGCATAAGATGCTTAAGCACCTCAAGCCTAACCTCATGCTGTTTATCCCCGTTATTGCAACTAGTCTTTACACGCTCCTTGACAAAGTTATGCTTGGGAATATGGCAGGGATGGAGCAGACCGGGTTTTATGACTATTCCGAAAAGATCTCCAAGATGCCCATGGCAATTATTACGGCACTTGGTGCAGTAGTTCTGCCAAAAATGACAGAAGTTATTTCATCTGGCAATACTCAGAAAGCTAAAGAGCTTGTGAGCGAAACCATGTGGTTTATGCAGGCGTGTGCAATGGCACTCGCCTTTGGCATCACAGCCGTGGCCCCTGAATTCGTACCCGTCTTCTTTGGCGCTGGGTATGAGGCGTGCGTTCCGCTTATGGGTGCGCTCTCGATAGTAATCCCTCTCATCTGCGCAACTAACGTAATCGGTGTTCAGTACCTTGTACCGTCGCATAGGGATCGTGGCTTCACGGCATCAGTTCTTGCGGGAGCCTTGGTTAATATTTTCATCAATGTATTTGCCATTCCGGCGTATGGAGCAATGGGGGCAGCGTGTGCGACAGTTGCTGCTGAACTAACAGTGCTCTTAGTCCAAGCTTGGTTGGTGCGAGGCGAACTTCCGCTGCTGCAGGAGCTAAGGGGTATTATTCCATTTTTCGTAAATGGGTTCGTCATGTTGTTGCTAATACGCGCAACCAAAATTGCTTTGGAAGCCCTTACTGTTCCTAAAGCTCCTTCACTAATCTTTGAGATTTTAATTGGCGCGGTTTTTTATCTCTTCTTCGCTTTTATCTACTGTCGACAAACTAATAATTCTCATTTTAATAAGCTATTTCCAAAGCTCTCAAAATAGGCTGCCAACAGAGAATCGCAATTCTCGAGTATCTAAACGTTCTTGTCAGAAGGTAAGTCAGTGCCGAGCCTTGCTGCAACGTTAGTCATAGCTTGTCTTGTATAGAACCCGTCTCGTAGTCGAGCACCTACGTGTGCCACATTTGCGCTCATCTGGTCATACTGCTCCTTGCTAACCGCAGCCAAGGAGTCTTGGATGTCTTCCAAACCAGCAACGACAATACCGCACCCTTCGGTTTGTATAAAATCTGCTATGGCAGCATCCTTCCACGTGATAACAGGAAGTCCACCGGCCAAATAGAGAGATGTCTTATGCGGATCGTTGATTCTTAAATATGCTCCAGCCCCAGAGCATGTTGAAGGAGAATCCCCATCCCAAACCAAACCATAGCCGCCTGTCATAACACGGGGCAAGACCTCAGGAGGAAATGCACCATAATAGGAAATGTCATCGCTATCGTTGCCCTCGAATCCAAGGCCATAGAGGTTAAAGTGCACCCCCTGCGGCAACGCTGACAGATAGCCTGCCTTCCTGGGCGACAGATTACCCGCTATCACTACCGCTCCATCATTTGAGGACTCCAAATCTTTGCAGAAGTGCGGAATCAAATAATCAAAGATTCCGAGAGATACAACAGTGCCAGGCTTGCGGCAGTATTTCTGAGTGATTAGATTCGCCATTTTCGGATTATGTGCGATGACAACATCGGCATGAGCAACTGCATAATCCTCTTCCCTATTTACGCGAATGTTGCCGAAGAACGATTCCTCAGTCGGAACACCAGGTCTTAAAGAGTCCAAATCGTGAATAAGGAGAACAACCCTCACCCCAAGAGCCGCAAGATGATTCATTACGCGAGGAAACAGCAGCGTGTGAGCAGACGTAGGAAACTGGATGACAAGTACATCGCCTTGTCTCAGACCAGCCGTGGCAGACATCCACCTGTTATAAGCTTCGCGGTGTCCCCTCATTTTGCCCATGACATCCCATGAGCCCCGACCCAGGGGAACACGGACACGCAGTTCGGACATCCCCATGTTAGACAAAATGGCACAGATGTCTTGCCGAGCCTTTCCGCCAGCATTTACCTTTGACTCTGCGACCTCATCATATTCGGTGGTGAAATACCAGCTCATGTTTAATTATCCTACCAATCATCCAACGCCTGCACCAAGTCGGCTCAATAAATCCCTATAGTCGTATTATTATCTGCAATATCACTTGTATTAGATAACTTATTATCCAATATTGGCCATGACTGAAATGTATAACTTCCTTCTTCTCTTATGATGTGCCTATGTATTTCTCAACAGATACCTACTTGTCGTTGAAAGTTGGAAGCTGAAATACGATTCGACGTCTAGCTTACATGGCCACATTTATATATGGTTGCCAAATAATGCGCAGTATCCTCAACGTCATAGCCAGAGTTGACAGCCAATTGAGTCCCATCTTTGCGAGAATAGTGTCGGAAAGACAGGATTGACTCCGCCCACTTTTCAATCATTTCGGGACTTATCGGAAGCCGAACGTAGGCTTCCGAAATCTGAGCCTCCTCGGGCACCCGATTAGAGGCAACCACGGGGAGTCCCGTTGATTGCGCCTCAATCAAGCTAATACCCAATGCCTCAAACTTTGATGGAAAAGCAAAGACATCCATTGCTTGAAGTACGTCAGAGACATTATCAATGGCACCAGTAAAGACAACGGATGACTGAAGCCCTAGTGATGCAATCTGTTCTTCAATGGCTGTCTTTGTATCGCCCGCCCCAACAAGAAGTAGATACGCAGATTTGTCTAGTTTCCTAATTCTAGAAAAGACCTCAATAAGATACTGTTGATTTTTCTCATAGCTGAAGCGGCCAACATGCCCCACAACATACGCCTGCTCAGGGAGATTTAGCTCCTCACGAACTCGCACGCGTATTTCTGGTCTATAAGAGAACTTGTGAACATCGATTCCATTAGTAATTATGTGCACTCTGCTCTGAAGACGTGGCGCATATTTTGCTTCAGAGGCATTTTGCGAGCAGGCGCAGAGGACATCAGCACATCTCTCAATATCCCAAGAGCACATCTCCCTGATTATCCAGTTCTTGAGTGTAAAGTGCTCAACCGGTGAATGCGAGTGAGTCAGGACCAGAGGAATGCCATGTTCCTTTGCGACCTTTGCCAAGAGTCCTAACACCGAAGTGCTTCCAGAATGGATGTGCATGACATCATAGTAATGAGCGTCAAGAAAGTTCGAAACAGGCTTAACGATAGGCCTTCGATCTGCACCAGGATTGAACTCGATTCCAAGTTCGTAGACATTACCGCCATGGTTTTTAATCCATCGCCGATGCTGAGAATTATCACAGTAATATGGAGTAAGCAAGTCGAACTCGAAATCATTGGAATCCATGTGAGGTATGGTGCCCATCACGAATGACTCCTGACCACCATATGATATGGGCTCGCCAAAAGCCTCCAGGACCCTAATCATTACAGTCCTCCGCTTTGCAATACTCAATTGTGGGATAAAAAGTCAAGCCCGCTTTGGTGCCGCCCCATATTGCAGAAAGACGACTACCCTTTGAGTCTTTCGAACGCACCAAAACACGAAGTGAATGAACTAGCAGACGTGCACCTTCGTAGAAAAAGCCCTTGATTCCCTCGCGTCGGTACAGCACCACGTCATTGCGATACATTCGCTCGAATCGGTTTAGCCTATCTGGAGTCTCATCAGCTACGTTCGCTCCAATGTTTTGTGCTGACTTATGCACCACAACGCTATCGTTCACAAGATAGCACGGGTAGCTTCGGGAAATGCGCCTTGTATATTCCCAGTCATCAGTCCATATAAAGAACTCTTTGATGGGAAGCCCCAATTCACGCACAACGCTACATTTAATAAAACATGAGACAAATGAAGCTAGAATGACTGGAACAAGCGGGCTATCGAAATCTCGCACATCCTTGCCAAGACCTGTTCGCTGAACGTTCATCACGCTTAGGCTGCCGTCACGCCAAAGTACCTTACTTGATAGAAAACCATAGTTTCCATTTAGTTCTTCATCCGCCTTCATAAGCGCTTCAAGGGAATCTTCCTTGGGAATGCAGTCATCATCCATGACCCATACCCAACCGTATCCGCGCTCAGTAGCCTCGCGAATGCCGTATTGGAAGCCACCCGCACCGCCCAGATTAGCGCCAGTATTGATGTAGATAATGTCCCCGCGCCGGATGTAAGGATCCAACCGGGTGCGTGTATTGTCCGTGCTCGCATTATCAATTACCAACACGTCCAACATGTCGACGGAGTTCTGCTTCAGCAGATGTTCGATGCATTCCAATAAAAGCTCGCATCTGTTATAGGTCACGATAACTGCTGCTACGCGACAGCTATTCACGTTCTTGCAACCCATCAGAAGCTCCTCTCGTACTTCTTGCCAAGGAATTTTGCCGCCAAGAAGGAGGAGCCCTTCTTTACCCAGTCCACTGGTTCTGGGCTTACCACCGGAAGCTCGGAATACGAGATACCATTGGTGATAAGCCATGGGTCTAGCATCCGCTCGCTCACGCGTCCAGGCCAACGTGCAGCAAAAGAGTCCATCTCGCTTGTGTCGATCCTCTGTCCAAGCTCATCGAGCAAGGGGATAGCCATGCACAGTAGGCGTCAAACGTGGCTGCCGGCATGACGAACATGTTAAACACGTGCACACGCGTCGACTTCATGAGGCCATCCCATGCCGGAAGATACTCCGGGCAGCGCTCGGAAAGAATGCTGCGCATCTTGTCGAGCTGCGAACCATCCAAGGTGTGTGAATAGTGGTCGTAGACCGTCTCAATGTAGTAGTTGCGCTGCTTGGCAAGAACCGCATCTTTGCTGCTTAGGAGGGTGAGCAGCTCGGGGCCATCCACGAGCTTCTCGTACGGATCCTTCTGATGCTGCTTTGACTTGTCAGCGCTTCCCAGAAGTCTGCGATAGTGAACTAGTCCTTTGTATTGGGCATCGCAGTTCTTCCAGAGCCAGTAGAGGCCAGTGAGCTCACTGTAGCTAGCATTGAGGGCAGAGCTGTTGTCTCTCGTGTTACCGCCCTGCATATCAGGGAGGGCATCCGGATGAAGCTCTGCGCCCACGTGCAGCGGCAGGTAGATTGGCTCATCCGGCATCTTGTACGGCTTATGCGTGGCGACTGCCACAATTATCTGGCTCATTCGACACTCCCGTTAACGCTGACGAACTCTTCAAGACCTGCGCAAGATGATTCATAGTATGAATCCCCGGGCATAGCATCCTGCGTGAGAAAGCAGACGATGTCACCAGTAGTGCGCCTTAGTGCCATGTCTCGAGCAGTCCGAAGCAATGCGCATCCAGCCTGAGACCAGCATCACACACATACTCAAGCTTAATCTCCTGACGCTCGCCAGATTCAAACGTTGCGTCATGTCATCTTGACGCCTGCCAAAGACCGGTAATGCCCCCAGGCACGCTGCAGAGCAGCGCCGCGCCCTTGCCAAAGTGCGTCAGCTCGTCGTAGCTAATAGGCCTAGGGCCAATGACGCTCATCTGTCCCAGCAGCACGTTCAGAAACTGCGGAAGCTCGTCGATGGAGGTGGTTCTCAGCACCCTGCCAAGCGGCGTGATTCTGGGATCGTCGTCCACCCTATGCTCGGTCTGCCACTGGCGCAGCTGCTCCGAGTTCAAGTACTTCTCGACGTTGTCGGCATCGGCAACCATGGTCCTAAACTTGAAGATGCTGAATGGCTTTCCGCACTTGCCTACGCGTGTCTGCGCGTAGATGGGCGAACCCTTGGTGTCTGCGGCAATGGCAACCGAGAGCACGGCGCAAGGAATGACTCCCACCGCAATGACGCAACCGGAGAGCGCTATATCAAACGCACGCTTTGCCATGCGATAGCCAAATGCCCTGACATCGAGCGACCTGCTAGCACGGGCTAGCCACCGAAAGCCCGGCCAAGGAGCTTCATTATGTGCTCTTAAGGGGATTGTACCTAGTGCGGTGCCCAAATCTGGGCGCACCGGCCCGTCTGAAAAGACGAGGACGTTTACGCCCTCGTCTTGTAATGCGGTCTGTTCCACGACCCCTCCGGAGGTATTTCTCACTACAGGCTAACCCTGATGTGTTGTTAATGATATAGCAAAGCAACCTCATACATGCCAAGGCGTCTACAGGTGCACCGTTCGTTCAGATGTCTGGCAGCATTGTGGATGCGTTGGCTCTAGTGCAAGCGCAGCATCCTCGAGCTCGAGGATGCACTGCTGCTCGGGTGTGCGATTGTCGGCCGTGCGGGTCGACCCTTTTCGAGTATCTCAGTCCCTCATGATAATTGAAATGCACGCGTGCATCGAGACGATAACCTCAGCGACTCCTATATCAACCGCTTTGTAGCCTAAGGTTAAATGAGGGCGATCTTGGTTGTAATAGCATTCAATGAAGTCACTGGCACACTGTGCTCCTTTATCACTAGACAAAATTTCGACACGTCGCTCAAACCCCAAGGGGCTAACTTTGTCGTGCATCGATTTCAACAATGGCAACCCAGAAGGAAATGATCAACATGGACAATAAAGAGTAGAGCTACGTCAAAAAGATAATCATCAACCTTGTCGATTACTCCTGAAGCGCCGTAGTGGTCGTATGTCTTGGAGAGTTTCTCTCTTTCAGCTACTGAGACTGAAATATGTTCGATATCACGATTAATAAGTTCATCCGACACCTTATCTACTCCCAGTGTTCTGGTGCCTCATACGGCACCTCGTTGGCAATGCAGAACGGCTCGCTCTCGCGCCTCTTCTTGTCCACCCGCTTCTCATAGGGAAGCCCATCGAAACCCAAATGCTGCTAGTCCCAAGGAGATAGCAATCGAGGAAGTAGCTCATATGTAACCTTATACTCATCGCACCTTTCCGAGAAAAAAGAAGCAGGCCAGATTCAGAAACTCATAGTCTGACCTGCCATTACATTTGGTCGCGGGGGCTGGATTTGAACCAACAACCTCCGGGTTATGAGCGAGTCAAGACGATTTGTCAAGGCTTTCCACGTAATCTACGTTTCAAAAAACACCTGGTCAGGCGTGGTTGGAGCATGTTTTTCCAAACCACCCTTTCCAACGACTTTCCCCTGTTTCCAACCTTTCCGGCGTCGTGTTGGTGGCAATTTGGTGGCAACCGGATCGCCTAAGGACGCGCGAAGGAAGGCAAGGACGATATCATGGCAGAGCTGAGCTACACCACCCGAAGCATCAGGCAGCACGGGGCGAAGGACAACTGGGAGGTGACACTCTCCCACCGCAACCCTATGACCGGCGAGGTGTGCGCACTTCGGTGAAGACGGCACCATAAGCGTGACCCACGCCCTGGGCAACGGCGAAGGCGGCTCCTACCTGAAGGCGCCCGAGCCCGCCTCTTGTTCATGGTCGAGCAGTTCTAGGCCATACACGCGCCGCGAAGGCAAAATAGGCCGGTTATGGGCGTCTTTAGGCTCATCTATCGCTTCGAGCGCTGGCTCTTCCACGCCGTCTCACATTGGGTATGAATGGATGGAATACTTTAATCTACAGTGCATATCATATGGAAATAGTTACAATTTGTACCTGTTTCTACTATACTTCGTCTGTATGAAGTTCAAGGAATACATAACATCGCACCAAGCGTTCACGACGAACGACCTCTACGCCATCGCGGCGAAGGAGACCGTGCGGACGCAACTGCGGCGCGCCCTCAAGGCAGGAGAGGTCGAGCGCGTGCGTCGCGGCACCTACGTGTCCAAGGTTGGCAAGTTTCTCGGCGAGTCCCCCGACCCGTTTCTCGTAACCAGAACCGTCGATTCCGAGGCCATCATCTCGTACCACTCGGCGCTCGTAGCCCACGGCGTCGCGCACAACGTCGGCTTCGAGTGCTCCTTCAGGTCCACGAAGGTGCGCTCGCCGTTCGAGTACGGAGGCGTTCGCTACGCCCCCTTCGATTTCGGCGACGACCCGCAGACGCAAACCATGCGCTCAAAGTCCTACGGCGCGGCCAGCATTACCACGCGCGAGCAGACGCTCGTCGACTGTCTGTCACACCCCGGAAGGGCCGGCGGTGTGGAGGAGGCTGTGCGCTCCTGTTCTGCCTTTCCCTACCTCAACGTGGAGGATCTACTCGAAATCATCGGTCGCGCACCTGCCGCCGTCGTCGCCCGGACAGGCTGGCTCCTCGAGACGAAGCGGGACGACTGGAGCATAGCCGACGAGGCGCTCGCGGCGCTCGAGGGGAGGCTCGGTCACGGTCCATCCAAGTTGGATCCGAAATCACGGGAAAACAGGGGCTGGAGCCGCCGCTGGAAGTTGTACCTGCCAGAAAGCGAGGAGGAGGTTCTGTCATGGACGTCATGAGCACTAGCGAATTCGAGCCGAGAACCGTGGACAAGGTCGATCGCCTGCTCGACCTCCTAGACGAGATGGAGCGCCACCCTGCCCTCAAGGGCAAGCTGGCGCTCCACGGCGGCACCGCCATCAACCTCTTCATGCTCGTCGTTCCAAGACTCTCGGTCGACATCGACGTCTCTTACATCGGGAGCGTCTCGCGCGAGGGGATGCTCGCCGACAGACCGCGCGTCGAGGCGGGCATAGAGGCCGTCGCCCGAGCCCTGGGCTATACGGTGGAGAAACATCCTGGCGGCCATGCCGGGCGTACCTTCCTCCTTCGCTACCGCGGCGACTGGGGCGTCGACCACGTCAAGGTCGACTGCATCTACATGAACCGCTCCCCCATCATGCCGCCCGTGGTTCGCAAGACGCCGGTGAGGCCAGGCGCCAAGGTGCGTACGTTCGCGGACGCCGAGCTCGCTGCAGGCAAGGTGAAGGCGTTCTTCGACCGCGTGAAGGTCCGCGACCTCTACGACGTCTCAAACCTGAGGGGCGTCTACGAAGCGCTAGGACCCAACGAGCGGGAGAAGGCCCACCAGCTTGTCCTGTACTATGCCTCGCTCTCCGCATGCTTTCCAAAGCCGTTCGAGGGCAGGGAACGGCGCTTCTCAGACAGGAAGGCCGAACTGGAGGACCAGCTATACCCCATGCTTCGCTCGTCAACCGAGCGTCCGACGCTCGCTGCCCTCATGCAGGACGCCGAGCGCTTCATAACAGACTGGGTCCTTCCCAAGACGGACGGAGAGCGCGAGTACCTTGAACGACTGGCGGACGGGGACTACAGACCGGAGCTCGTCTTCCAGAACGAGTCAATGGTCAATGCCGCGGCCGTCAACCCCGAAGCGCTCTGGAAGCTCGAGAACCTCAGGAAGATGCACCGATAGAACGTTCTGCTCTGAGAGACCTCCGGTCGACGCATTGGGGCCGTATCAGAAGGTACCTAGCAAATACGAGCGGGGCCAAAAGGCTCCGCTCGTATTTTGATGGCGAGAGCGGTTTCCCGAAAGCCCGCTGGAAGAACCAGATATGGCACTCTACCTGCTGATATATGGTCAATATGGTATAATTGGCCCATCCGACGGAGAGGTGGAGCCCACGCCCGATCCCCAGTTCAGAGAGTGTAAATAGGACCAGTTCATGCTGCTCCCTCCCGACATCTCGGAGTTCATGTACGAGAACTCCCTCGCCTGCGTCAGTGAGTGTCCTGCATCGTTTTTTCGGACACAACCTTCAGAGAACATGTTCTTGTATCGTGTTTTGCAACCGCGACCGAGGAGACGATGCGTTATGGATTGCCCCAGCCCCAATCCCCAACTCGGAGACTATCAAAAACAGCCCCTCGACGCCGTCTGCCAGGCGACCGGTCCGCTGGCCTCCAGCGTCCACTCTGTCACAGAGTCGCGGCTCCTCTTCCTCTAGGGGCTGCGATGCCGATCCTGAAGCCGATATCCGGGCACACATCCTGCACCGAAGTCTACAAATACCTCACCAAGAACGGCAGGGTGTTGGCGCGCGACTTCCTCAACATCGACGCGCCGGAGGAGGAAAGCTTCGACTGAGTGGCCGTCATGGACGAGACCCGCCGCGCCTACCGGAACGACACGCCCTGTGGCGACAGGCCCGCACGGACCTACAAGCACTACGTGATCTCACCCGACCCCGGCGACGCCGTCTCCCTCGACGGGCTGCGCGACCTCGCCGTCGCGTGGGCCAGGGATAACTTCCCCGACTACGAGGTGGCCATCGTCTACCACGACGACAACGCGAGCCGTATCCCACACGCGCACGTCATCGTCAACAACACCAACCTCGCGACCGAGCGGAGGCTGCAGAACCCGGATCCGAGGGCGCTGAAGCACAACCTGCAGACGCTCGCGAAGGGCCGCGGCCTCAGCGATCTCGACACCCGGGAGAGGGAGCGGTTCGGCGGCCGCGCGTCCCACCGAGGGCGATGCAGCGTGTATCGTGCACAACCGACGGCTACAGAAGGGTGACACTTGGCGGGAGATATCGCCACCTGGCGTCCCCCGACCTTGCCAACGCCGCGCTCACCGTCGCCACCAGCCGCTTCCACGCCCGCACACCAAACCCCGTCAAATGCAGCAGCGGGGGCGGCTCCGTCGCCCCCGCCAAACGCAAAGCGGCCAGGCCGGCATTGCACCACACTCATACACGAGCCCCATAGCAAGCGGGGAAGAGCGCCGGTCTATGTGTCGAGAACTTCGGAGACAGATTCCGAAGTTTCTTCCGTAGTTACCTCCGAAGTTCCGAAGTTACTAGGATGAGTCCAGCCATGATTGGGGACCAAATGGAAGAGAGGCACTGGAAGCCGCCCTGAGGGCAGGTGAGGGCGCGCAGGTGGAATTCAAGCGCTGCGGCTCACTGCCGGGCAACGACGTGTTCGAGACCATATGCTCGTTCGCCAACCACTTTGGCGGAAGCCTCTACCTGGGCGTAACGAACGAGGGCGAGCTGGAGGCGCAGGGATCGACAAACCGCCGTCGGTACGTCCGCGCAACGGGCAAATAGAGAGTGAGCATCATAGGATGGAAGATGCGAGCTTCGAAGTGGAGATATCGTGCGATGATGACGGCTACGTGCTTCTCCAATGTCCTCATGCGGCCTCACGGCCGATAGTTTCTTGACAGATGACATTGTCGATCTCGCCATGGCCAAGACGAAGAACTGGGCTATGAGCCAGATAGACGCCGAGCTGAAGGAGCTGAGCAGAAAGTCCAAACACTCAGGCGGTCTCATCTCGTTCGATTACAAGTCTAGCCACATGGATGAGCTAGAACTTCCCATCATGCCAACGATAGACTCCTTGGCCCCTGCGACATGCCATGACTGCGGCCGGACCGCAAAAGTCTCTCCCCTGCTAACCATGTCGGTATATATCTGCCCCTTCTGCGGAATAGGACAATTCAATGGACAATGACAATACGACGCTGAAAATGCTGCTATATGAGTTCAACGATGAGGCAAGCATGTTCTTACACACCAACATATCTGGATCTCAACGATGCGTCAGCAAGATTCTTGGCGTACATTAAGGGCAAAGAGGTCATTAAGTCGTTTCTGGCAGATTGCGTGCAAAACCATCTACCAGCAGACTTCGATACAGAAGCCGAAATCGATGAAGTTACCAAAGATATAGGCACGATCTTTGGCAACTTCGCGCACGACTACAAAGGCGAGACGGCAGAGGTCTATCTAATCATCAAGAACATTACCGACCGCAGTATGTGGTCGAGTGGAACGACTCCGGATTCACTGCAAACGTGGCAACATGTGAGATAGGGAAATAAACAAACAGAAGAAGAGATATACGCTCGCGGGGTGGCGATACCAACTTTCGTTTTCACGCGGTTTTTGACTTGCCAGAAAAATTTTTGGTGGTCAAATGGTGATCGCGATGGTGGCCAAGTGGTGGCAGAAAAAATCCCCGACCCGTTTCTGCAGGTCAGGGATTGTGTTTTTGGTCGCGGGGGCTGGATTTGAACCAGCGACCTCCGGGTTATGAGCCCGGCGAGCTACCAAACTGCTCCACCCCGCACTATATAGTGCTCCATAACGCAAGGTATAAAGATACGCACGTGCTACGTACTTGTCAAGGCATACCTTAGCTGTATGAAGCATTTTCACACAAAACTACATTCTTTAACTTTTTTAATTAACTGTGTACAACAATTTCATTTTCTTGAAGGCCTACTGCTACTTACTGATTTTCTCTATAACAGTTGAGGTATACAAACGATATAGCGTGATCCACAAAATGATCGAAAGGGATTCATATGGCAGATGACCGTTGGCGGATGGGATTTCATATCACTCCTCGCTCAGGAATGATTGCTCCTCCGCTGTCAATTACCCAAGATAAGGGTCAGTATCATCTTTTCTACCAGTGGATCGCTGCACAATCGTCAGCAGATGATCACCATCAACTTCACCTCAGTTCTCCTAACCTCATCTATTGGCACTTTGAAGACGAGAATATTGAGGGGAAAACCCAACCTCCTGCGCCAACTTCTCTTACACAATCAGCTGCCCATCTAATCCATCCAGATAAACAGGCAGCTGCACTATCCTTTGCAAAGGGGCCTGCCCTCGCAGAGATGAGGGAGGCAGATCATGGATTTGACTTCTCTGAGCCCTTCGGATCCACGGATGAAAAGGGGCGTTTCATCGCGCTCGCATTGATGAATGATCTAAATGCGCCTTACTCAACTGCGCCAAGCGGCCTCGATTGGACGAATTGCCTCACGGTACCTCGTGAGCTCACGCGAAATGACAAAGGCAAGCTTCTTCAATATCCCGTAACGGAACTCGAAGCACTCAGAATGCATACCAACCGGATAGATCCCCTCACCGGCTCACTTTTCCCCGCGCACCGCGCAGATATTATCTTCTCCAACATCGAGAGCACTTCGGATGTGGAGATTGACCTTGACGAAGGCTGCAAGGTCATCTTTACAAATGGCATACTCTCTCTTCAGTTCACGGACATGCGCATCGGCGCGGGACGCAATGCGTGCGAAGCCACCATCGGCATGCTCCATGATCTGCGCCTGTTGATTGACTGCTCCTCGATTGAGATCTTCGCAAATAAAGGTGAGGCGGTGCTCAGCTCGCGCTGGTTCCCCCGGTCTGAGTCGTTTCTCGCGCGCTGCCATGTAAACTGCGAGAAATCTGCCGCATGGACAATGGATGATGTGCTTTATCTCACATACGAATGATCACTCATCTGCCTCGCAAAGAGAGAAGGAGCCATGCTCGCACGCATCGCAAGCCTAGGCCTTGGCTATGTTTTTGGCAGCTTTCTTACTGCCGAGGTCGTCGCACGGCGCTTAGCACATAAAAGCTCTTTCGATATGGGCGTCGGCAACCCTGGCATGGCCAATATCGGCCATGAGCTAGGCCAAGGCGCAGCTGTTGTCGTGCTTGCCGGAGACATCACCAAGACTCTCGCGGCATGGCTGATAGCGCGCGCTCTTTTCCCAGCCGAAGCTGACGCAGCTGGTGTATGGTCAGGGTTAGGAGCCACCCTCGGACACAACTATCCGGCTTGGCATGGCTTCCGTGGTGGCAAGGGAGTGACAACGACTTGCTCCGCAATCATATTGGCCAATCCTATCCTCGGCGGCGCTGCCTCTTTGGTCGGTGTGGCAACAGTTGTACTTAGTGGCTACCTCTGCGTTGGCGCAGTCACAATCACGGGAGCCTATCTGTCGCTCATCTGCCTTTTTGACCGTTCGACCGATAGGGTCGCCCTCTCCTCTGCCCTCCTTGCACTCATGATAGTCGCCCACCAGGACGCAATCAGAGGCATCAGGACGGGGAACACACCTCGTGCCGCAATTGCCGACAAACTTCGGGCTGCTGTGCGCAAGCGTAATAACTAGCACATAAACGCAGGCATCTCACTTTTTTTCGACGCCTGTGCTATGTCAATCAAAGCTTGAGCGACGGCATCATCTGCTGATGCACCAATAGTCCATCCTGCTGCTGCAAGAACCTCGGGGCAGGCGTTGGCCACGGCCACGGAATTGGGATATGAGGCGATCATCTCTAGGTCATTGCGAGAATCCCCAAACGTCGCAACCTCCTCCGCCCGCACGCCAAGCTCACGGCGGAGCACCTCGATGCCCTTGTGTTTGTTCCATCCATGGGGAAGGATGTCAAAAAGTCCCGGCCCAGCCATGGGATACACAAAGTCCAGCTCAGGGCAGAGCCTCTCTACTTCTTGACGGATCCGTTCGGTATAGCTCCTATCGTCGCTATCCACACGTACGTTTGCCTTCACCCAGGCATGGTCTGGCACATGCGGCACCACCCGATCGATCCCATGGGAGATACCTCGGTGAGCATGCAGCATCTCAATCGTGATACCCACGGCCAAGGTATGTCCTGGCTCATAGAGCGTGAGCACAGCACCAGGATAGGTCGAGACACACTCGGCCACCTGCTCAAGCGCTTCCGTCGACAGCAACATCTCAAAGACAAGTTCACCGTCAAGGAAGACTTGCTGACCATTAACCAAGACCCCTGTCGCATAGCAAGCAGCATCGCCACAAAACATCCATCCGATATCCCACGGCATCCTCCCGCTAGCTGGTCCAAAGTGGACATCTGCATCGAGCAAGGTGTGTATTGCAGCTATGGCTTGGTCGCTCGCATGCGGCAAGCCATGGAAGATCAACGTGTCATCGAGATCACTAAGGACAAGCTTTATCATGAACGCCCTCCTACGCTGTTGCTAGGATATCCGAATAAGTCACTTTGTTGGCTCTCAACTTCAGCGCTTGTGCGCACTGTGACGCTCAAGAATGTCATATCGGTCAATGCGAGCGAGTATCTGCTCGAGGTCAACGACTCCCCAGAGAAAAACTGATCTGCCGTACGCATAAAGACGCAAATTCTGATACGAGGGACTCAACAGGGCATGTCTCCATCGAAGGCAGTCAATGTCGACATAGCGAATCGTACGTTTTGGTCCAAAAAAGGGCGTAATGGACAGGCGATCTCCAAACGTTACAATACGATACCTCTTAATACCAAGCCATAGGGCAAAAACTACTGTGAGAAAAACGGCAAAGAAGGCATCGAGAATCATCGTGTCTACTAAAAAAATGCCGATGTAACAGAGCCAGCCAAGCACAAGGCCAAATATGCCGACGAAAACCATCATGAGGGCTAGGGCTATGCAAAGCTGCTGTGGTACGAGATAGGTGTCGTGGTGGCTGTGATGACGCTCAGATATGTCAGCATCGTCAAGCCTTTCGATCAAAATTGCGAGCAACGGAATAGCTGCTATGACACATACGAGCTGTCCGATGCCCACTGCTTCTTCTTCCTCTTGATCTTCAAGATACGTCTTTGTCCTCGTTATATCTTAGATGCATGTGAATCCCGAACCACCAGTCTAATCTTTGGCCTTTTGCATAAACGCGGCCTTTCTCCTACCGGCCAAATATTCACTGTCACAGAGGTTTTGCCGCAAACTTTGCGACAAGCTTTTCGAGAATGTCAACGGTCTTCTCTAAGCTTGTAACCGGAATGAACTCCCGCACAGAGTGAAAGTTATACCCTCCGGTTGCGATATTTGGGCATGGAAGGCCGCGAAAAGAGAGTACAGAGCCGTCCGTGCCTCCCCTGACAGGCCGCACAACAGGCTCAACGCCGGCTTCCCGATGGGCCTCTAAGGCATAGTCCACGAGAAAGGGCTTCGTTTTGATCACCTCAGCCATGTTGCGATAGCCCTCCTTAATCGTCACCTGGACCGTGTTTGCCCCATGGCGCTCATTAAGAAAAGCAGCAATGGAGCGCAGCTGCCCTTCACGACGGGCGAGAAGTGCTTCGTCATGGTCTCGCAGGATGTAGTTAAGCTGCACATGGGAGACATCGCCCCTAATCTGCATGGGGTGAAAGAAGCCCTCGCGGCCCTCGGTGCTTTCAGGGCGCTCCGCCGCTGGCACCAACGCTTGGAATTCCGCCGCGACGGTTATGGCGTTTACCATTGCGCCTTTCGCGGATCCAGGGTGTGTCGCTATGCCGCGAATGCAGACAGACGCCGTCGAGGCGTTGAACGTCTCCCAATTGAACTCACCAAGAGCCTCGCCGTCAACGGTATAGGCCCATGCGGCGCCGAACCTCTCAAGATCAAGCAAGGCGGCGCCATGGCCTATCTCCTCATCTGGCACGAAGGCAATCTTCAAGGCAGGGTGTGCGAGCTGAGGCTGGGCCTTGAGCCGAGCTGCAAGCGAGCATATCTCAGCAACGCCTGCCTTGTCATCTGCAGAGAGCAGGGTTGACCCATCTGAGCAGATGATGTCCTGGCCGACGAGCTTCTTGAGCGCAGGCAGCTGACTTGGGCTTACGCTGACTCTTTTGCCATCATGCATGCCACAGACAAGATCTCCGCCTTCGTAGTGCAAGATGTGCGGCCGGACGCTTGTCGCCGGAGCATCTGAAGAGCTGTCAAGGTGGGCGATTAAGCCAAGCGCAGGAAGGCCCCCTGCTCCAGCAGAGGCGGAAAGCCCGGCGGTCACATAGGCGTGTTCATCGACGACAACATCGTCACAGCCAATAGAGCGCAGATCATCGCCCAAGGCGCTGGCCATGTGCAGCTCTTGTGGGTTTGAGGGCACATGATCGGCGTTTTGCGGGTTCGAAGGTGAATCTATCTGAACATAACGCAGGAATCGCTCCACTACATCGCTCACGCTTGCTTCCTTCCGCTTAGTATCTATTATTTCTTCGCTCAGTTGTCTCTTCGCTCTTTTCTCCTAGATACTAAACGTCAGTGGCATATAAAAGCTGTTTCAACGTCATGTCAAGACGAAGGCTACAAACAGCTCACGCGCTATCATGTGTCAGTTTGTATAAGGCAGAAATATCTGTCGACGACTATGCGTTGGAGGAAGGCAGGTCCACTGATGGTCTCTCGTGTGTATGTAGAGAAAAAACCCGGTTTTGACGTCAAGGCAAAAAGTCTTGCCCGGGAACTTGTGAATATTCTCGGTATCTCTCACCTATCAGATCTGCGACTCATCAATCGCTATGACGTCGAGGGGATCGATGAGGTCCTCTTTCGAAAGTGCGTGACAAGCGTGTTTTCGGAACCGCAAACGGACATTGCCACCACCTCTATGCCCTTGACTCCAAAAGACGCCCACATCTTTGGCGTCGAATATCTCCCTGGCCAGTTTGACATGCGCGCTACCTCGGCAAGCGAGTGCATCCAACTGATTAGCCAAGGTGAGCGTCCCGAGGTCCGCTCAGCCAAGATCTATGTGCTGCTCGGAGACCTTTCCTCCGCTGATATCGAGGCGGTCAAACGGTATGTAATAAACCCCGTTGAGGCACGCGAGGCCTCCCTGCAGCCTCGCAAGACGCTAAGGATGAACCTCGCGCGCCCTGAGACCGTCGAAACTCTTCACGGCTTTCGCGAGCTCAACAATGAGCAGCTTGCCAGTTTCATGACCAAGCGCGGATTGGCAATGGACCAAGCCGACATTGAGTTTTTCCAGAGCTACTTCAAAGAGGAGGGGCGCGACCCGACGATTACTGAGGTCAAGGTCATTGACACCTATTGGTCAGATCATTGCCGCCACACGACATTCGGAACGCAGCTCCATGACGTGGAGATAGACGACGCCGTCGTGAAGAAGGCCTTCGCACGCTACCTCGACATACGCCATGAGCTTGATCGTGACAAAAAGCCTGTCACGCTCATGGACATGGCAACAATTGGCGCGAAATGCCTGAAGACACGCGGGATCCTCAAAAACCTCGATGAGTCCGAGGAGATCAACGCCTGCACAGTCAACGTGAAGGTAGATGTCAACGGCACGGACGAGGACTGGCTTTTCCTCTTTAAAAATGAGACCCACAACCATCCGACCGAAATTGAGCCCTTTGGTGGCGCGGCTACCTGCATCGGCGGGGCCATTCGCGACCCCCTTTCTGGTCGCAGCTATGTCTACCAGGCTATGCGCGTCACGGGCGCAGGTGATCCTCTGACGCCGATCGCCGAGACACTCCCAGGCAAGCTTCCCCAGCGCAAGCTCGTAACCACGGCCGCCCAAGGCTATTCTTCCTATGGCAACCAGGTCGGCCTGGCCACAGGCCAGGTCACCGAGCTCTATCATCCGGGCTATGTCGCCAAGCGCATGGAGATTGGCGCCGTGGTAGGTGCCACGCCTGCCGATCACGTGCGGCGCGAGACTCCCGCCCCCGGCGACGTAATCGTGCTGCTTGGCGGGCGCACGGGTCGTGACGGCATTGGCGGCGCGACAGGATCGTCGAAAGCCCATACGGCAGAGAGCCTCGAGGAGTGCGGCGCAGAGGTCCAGAAGGGTAACGCGCCCGTCGAGCGCAGGCTCCAGCGCCTGTTCCGCCGCAAGGATGCCTGTCAGCTTATCAAGCGCTGCAACGACTTCGGCGCAGGCGGCGTGTCAGTCGCCATCGGCGAGCTTGCGGACGGCCTTCATATCTATCTTGACAACGTGCCCAAGAAGTACGAGGGTCTCGATGGGACCGAGCTGGCGATCTCTGAGAGCCAGGAGCGTATGGCGGTAGCGCTTGCTCCCAATGATGTTGAGAAATTCCTGAAAATCTCCCACGAGGAAAACTTGGAAGCTACGGCCGTGGCGCGCGTCACTGCCGAGCCTCGCCTCATCATGGAATGGAAGGGCCAGACCATCGTCAATGTCAGCCGCGCCTTCCTTGCCTCCAACGGTGCGCCAAAGCATCAAAGCGTGCATGTGGAGAAGCAAGGCACGTGGAAGCCGCAGTGGCCTGGCGCAACGCTCGGCCAGCAGATGGCCTCTTTGGTTTCTGATGAGAATGTCGCTTGCAACAAAGGCCTTTCTGAGCGTTTCGATTCCACGATCGGCGCCGCAACGGTGCTCATGCCCTTTGGTGGGAGATGGCAGCTCACCCCCAGCCAGGCGATGGTCGCAAAGCTGCCAGTCGATGGCGAGACTACGACAGTCTCGGGTATGGCGTGGGGATTCAACCCATACTTGACAAGCGCCAACCAATATGTGGGAGCCTATCTCGCCGTTGTCGAGTCGGTCTCGCGCATGGTCGCAACAGGGTTTGACCGCCACTGCCTCTACCTCACGTTCCAAGAGTACTTTGAGCGCCTGCGCCAGGCGCCCGAGCGCTGGGGAAAGCCTGTAGCCGCCCTGTTAGGCGCCCTTGACGCGCAGCTTGACCTAGGCATAGCCTCAATCGGTGGCAAGGACTCCATGTCTGGAAGCTTTGAGGATCTTGACGTGCCCCCCACGCTCGTCTCGTTTGCCACAGGTCTCGGCAATCTAGACCACATCATTTCTCCTGAGTTTAAGCGCAGCGGCAGCGAGCTTGCCCTCATCACGCCAACCTATCGCGATGATCACACAACGCCGGATGTGAGCTCTCTTTTGGCGGTATATGACTTTGTGAGGTCTTGCATGGACGATGGCAAGGTCCTCGCGGCGTCCACCCCCGGATACGGCTGTCTCGCGGAGTCGCTTTTCAAGATGGCCGTAGGCAATCGCATAGGCTTTTCCCTTGACGAAAAGATGCGACCGGACGACCTTTTCACGCCCCTGTACGGCAGCTTTGTGCTTGAGCTTGCCGAACATGACTTGCAGCCTGAGCACGCCGACCTATTCAAGGTCACGCGCTTGGGGATGACTACCGACGCCTATGCCATAGGCACAAAGGACGAGCAAATAGATCTCATGCCGCTGCAGGAGCTATGGGAGTCCAGCATGGAGCCCGTCTTCCCCTATCGGCGCAAAGGGGCAACAGTGAGCCCCTTGAGCTTCGACGCCACATCCCAAGGCATTGTTCGCCATGCGCCTGCTGTGAAAGTGGCAAAACCAAGGGTCGTCATACCAGTCTTTCCTGGCACAAACTGCGAATTCGACTCTGCGCGGGCCTTCGAGCGAGCCGGTGCCCTTGTTTCCACATTCGTCGTCAACAACCTCACGCCCCACGCCGTGGCCGAAAGCGCCGGACAGCTAGCAAAAGAGATTCGCTCCAGCCAGATCCTCATGATTCCCGGAGGATTTTCTGGAGGCGACGAACCTGATGGCTCCGCAAAGTTCATCGCGGCGTTCTTCCGTTCGCCAGAGGTCACCGAAGCTGTCAACATCCTTCTCCACGAGCACGACGGCCTCATCTTGGGCATCTGCAACGGCTTCCAAGCCCTCGTGAAGCTGGGACTTCTCCCCTACGGTGACATCCGCCCGATGGACAGGGGCTGCCCGACGCTCACGTTTAACACCATCGGCCGCCATCAAAGCAAAATCGTGCGCACGCGCGTCGCCTCGAACCTTTCCCCTTGGCTCTCAGGGTGCTCCGTCGGTGACATACACAATATGGCAATCAGCCACGGAGAAGGCCGCTTTGTAGCAAGTGATGAGATTATCAAGCATATGACTGGCACTGGACAGATCGCCACGCAGTATGTAGATGAGAAGGGCACGCCAAGCATGGACATGAGCGTCAATCCCAATGGCTCGGTGCTTGCCATCGAGGGGGTCACTAGCCCAGACGGACGCGTCTTTGGCAAGATGGGCCATACCGAACGCTCAACGACGGGAACATTTCAAAATGTGCCTGGCAATTACCACCAACCATTGTTTGAAAGCGGCGTGAGATATTTCGCATAGCCAATACGGTAGATACATAGATGGGAAAACTAAGAAATAAAGGAAGGAGAAGCATATGCCCACGAGCGTACTTATCAAGGACACAACGCGAGAAGAGCGGATGCGCATCGTCAACCGCGGCCTCTCTTTTTGTGACAGCAGCTCATGCGAAAATTGCGGTGGCTGCAGTATGGGCGTTGGAAGCATCGAGCAGATGTATAAGCCCTACATAGATGGCAAGCTTGAGCTCTCTGAAATCAATATGCTGCACGCCGCAAAGTCCTATGTTATTGGTGGCTGAGAAACAAGGGCTACTGAGGATGGCGACAGCGTCTTTTTATGAGCCTTGCGTGCTTATGGCAGCGCTGATAAGAGCGGCATATGCTTGGGCGCCTGTCGTGCTTAAGTTGGTACCGTCACCGCTAAAGTAGTCACTGTGGCCTTGGCTCGAAGCGTGCCAATCAATGAGATGTACGTTGTCATGCTCATCAGCGACGTGTGCGAGAATTTCGTTGTTGTCATCTTGCCACTGCGCGTTCGCGCGGTCGTTTACCAACCAGAGGGTGCGCCCGTCTCCAACGCTTGAAACAAATGACTCAAGCTCGTCTTGGCTGAGCGGGCTTTCATTGCCAACAGCCAGTACAGCGTTGGTTCCAACCACGCCTTGCGCGACATATGTCGCAAATTTCTTGCTGGCGGAGGTTACCCCGCGGCCTTCTGCGCAATCCACAGCACCGCTTGGAAAGGCGGAAGCAAGTTCATCGCAGGCGCCAAGTGCAACGGTATCTCCTAAAATAAGTGTCGAGTACGTCGTATTCTCAGTGGTTGGGGCTTCGTAGCCCATGGCATCTTTGATCGTCTGGGCGTAGGCGACGGCACCCGCAGGAGTCACATGCACGCCATCATGCCAAAACCAATCGTCATGGCCTTCGCTCGCCCCATACCAGTCAACGACATGCACGCCTTCATATGAGGCTGCAAAGTCTGCAAGGAGTGTATTGTTGCTATCTTGCCAGTCATCTCCTACACGATTGTTCACAAACCATATGGTCTTGCCCTCGCCTGCTGCCGCTACAAAGTCTTTGATCTGCCCTTCGGTGAGTGCCCCATTGCTTCCAAGGCAGCATATGACCTCATCTCCGACGATGCCCTGCGAGACATAGTCTTCCAATACGTCGATGCCTGCACTCATCTGGCGGCCTATCTTGCAATCTATCAGTCCGTAAGGAAACGCGGAGCTGAGATCGTCATAGGCGTCAAGCGGCACTGAATCGCCGATAAGCACTACGTCGTAGACGCCTTCAACAAGCGGCTTTCGCAAAGACGCTGCCTGAAGTCGCTCTCCTTCAGACGCTCCTCCGACAGCCTGCTCCGGCGGCACGAACAGCAGGCCGATAAAGGCTGTCGCAAGCATTACGACAACTAGCCCGAAGGCCAGCGTGTGGCCCCTCACCCAAGACATCATGCTTCGAGAGCGAAGCCTCTGCCAAAACGACTGAAACAGCCCCAGGCAAAAGCCTCTCTGCCCACAGGGCACCTCAATAAGACGATAGCTGAGGTCCGCCGCGCCAAGGGAGAGTGCAAGCTGCAACGCATAAGTCCACCACGGGGTGGCAACTGTTGAGTTGCTGTTGGTCAGAAGCAGCACAATCGGATAATGCCACAGGTAAAGCGCATAGGACCTCCTGCCAATCCATGTCAGTGGCGGTGCTGAGAGCACACGCGAGATGATCGTGCTGGTCGGAAGAAGAGCAGCAATTGCCACGACAGCCAGCAGTGAGACCAAAGCCACGCCACCGTAATAGGAGAACGCTGTGTACCCTTTGGTCGTCACCATCAAGAGCAGCAACAGGCCTATGGACGCAAGGCCAGCAAGCTCTGCTTTCACCCTCCAAGGGCTAGGCGCGGTCTGCGACGCCCTCCCAAGCGGCAACACAAGGGCGAGCCAGCAGCCCACAAGCAAACTCATGGCACGGGTGTCCGTCCCAAAGTACGCCCGAGAGGGGTCTGCCCCTGGCGTGTAAAGATATGCCATGAGGGCAACTGACGCTGCAGCTGCGACGATTAGGCCGACCCTCACTTTCTTTTTAGGCACTACATGCCTCATCAGCAACGCAAGGATGGGTGGCCAGATAAGATAAAACTGCCACTCTATGGCAAGCGACCAATAATGGGTCAGCGGCGACGCCAAGCCAGCCGCGGCAAAATAGGATACGTTCGTTGCGATTTTAGACCAGTTGAGATACATAAGCAGCGCAGGAAGTATGTCTGGACGCATCTTGGTCAGCAGGACATGGTTGAAGAGGGTGCACAGGACTAGTGTGACGACGATGCAGGCTATAGCCTGTGGCGCCAGTCGACGCAAGCGCCTCTCATAATACGATTTGAGGTCAACGGTGCCTCTGCGACGGGTGAATTCAGCTGCAAGGCTATCTGTCGCAAGGTAGCCAGACAGCACGAAAAAAACCGTTACCCCGAGCAAGCCGCCTGAAAGCCACGGTAAGCCCATGTGATATCCAACGACGGCGAGAGCGCAAAGCGCACGGAGACCGTCGAGCGCACCCACACGCCTATGTGAGGGCTTTTCCACTGGCGCATTTAGCGTTGCTGGCTTTTCCGACAACAGTTTGCTGGTGTCCATATCAGCATCACACTGTCTGTCCGCTGGAAACTTCACCAGACGCTCCTTTGTCACCTTGCTGACCAAATGGTAACAGCACGGCAAAGTGATGGCAGCCTTCTTTCAGCAAATTAGTAAAATGCTCGGGAAACGTTGGAGAGCTGCCGTTGCATGCCCAAGGGGAAAGGACGGACATGTCTCACAGAAAGACAAGGCTTTCCCCCCCTGCAGATGCCCCTTGCACTGTCCCCTTGCAGCTAAGCAAGAAGCTCATGCTGCTGAAGGTGCGCGTAACAACTTCCCTAAGATTTCTTTACGATTGACGGGCCTTCCGAAGCGTTAGCTCAAAAATGGCATATTCTCCGGCAATCCCCGCGCAGGCGCAAAGAAAGACGAGCAACGTATATGAGGGGTTGCCCAGAAGTTGATAGATGCCCTCAAGCGGCTGCGTTCCCATAGGGTCTGGAATGAAGCCAAAGTTGCTGCCGAAAGCCAAATTATACGGGATGATTGCACAGCCATAGGCCACCACCGTGACAAGCGGCATCCATATCCGCTGCCAACGAGGTTTGACCTCCCCGGACGCAAGGCGCATAAGCGGAAAGGCCACAAGGCAACTGTGCTCGGCAAACCCCGTCACACTCATTATGTTCCAAGCAGGGCATTGGTGCCATCCAGGGAAAAGCAAGGCTGCAGCGCCGCAGGCAATCGAAAGGGCGAACGCGCACTCTCCGCAAAAAATGTTGGGGTGCAGCGTGTCTATGAGAATCAGCAGCTCACAAACATTGCAAAGATAAAGGGGTAACCTCGTGGAGTCGTAAAGGCCTTGAGACGCGCACAAGAAATTGGTCAGGGCAAGAGAGCACTGCGGAAATATGCCCACGACAAGCAGCATCCGCCGACGTCGCGGATCTCCCTTTGGCATCTTCGCATATCTTTTCACAAGAAGAGTGATCAATATTGCGCACAATGCAAGCCAAAGCAGATGCTGCGCTCCGAAGAGGCGAAACCCCCAGCCAGGCCAGTTCCACCAAGGCTGACCCGTAAGCAAAAAAGCCTCCCACCAAGTCATGCCATTGGGAAACATTCAGCGCCTCCATAGTGCTCGTTATCACATTCTATCCCCGTTCAGCAACGGCGGCCCAACCGATCCGAGGGCTTCTTTTTGCCTTCTATCTGCATGGTGGCCATTCTCCCCGTACAACACACATCAAACCCGTATACTAGCGGAGTTTCCTCACAGCAAACGTATTCACGGAGGCCCCATGAGCGAGAAAAAATTCCCCGAGCAGACATGCGTGCTTGTAACCGGGGGTGCCGGATTTATTGGCAGCCACACAGTTGTTGAGCTGCTCAAACAGGGATATAATGTCGTAATTGTGGACAACCTGTCTAACGCTTCGATCAAGGTTCTCGATCGCATCGCCCAGATCGTAGGGGAAAAAGCTGCCCAACGCCTTGCTTTCTATCAGGCAGACGTCAGCGATCGAGACGCATTGGAACGTGTTTTCCACGAGCATCCCATTGATCGTGTCATTCACTTTGCGGGCTTCAAGGCTGTGGGCGAATCCGTGAAAAAGCCCATAGAGTACTATGCGAACAACCTTGGCACGACACTTGCGCTCGTTGACGTCATGCGCAAGCACGGCTGCAAGTCAATTATTTTCTCGAGCAGCTCCACCGTCTACGGCGACCCTGACGAGCTGCCTCTCACTGAGAAAAGCCCCAAGAAGCCTGCGACCAACCCCTATGGTTGGACCAAGTGGATGATCGAGCAGATACTCAGTGACCTCTGGACTGCCGATCCTGAGTGGGATGTTGTGCTGCTGCGCTACTTCAATCCGATCGGAGCTCATCCGTCCGGGCTGATGGGAGAAGATCCCAAGGGAATTCCAAACAACCTCGTTCCCTATGTGGCCCAAGTTGCAATCGGCAAACGAGCACTTGTGCATGTATACGGCAATGACTACCCCACGCATGACGGTACTGGCGTACGTGACTACATTCACGTGATGGACCTGGCGTCTGGACATGTCGCCGCACTCGCTTGGATGAACGGCCGCACGGGCGTCGAGATCTTCAACCTCGGCACAGGAAAGGGCTCTTCGGTACTCGATGTGATCAAAGCCTTCTCCAAGGCTTGCGGAAGGGACATTCCCTACAAAATAGAGGCACGTCGGAGCGGCGATATTGCTGAAAACTATGCAAACTGCGACAAAGCCGCACGTGAGATGGGCTGGAAGGCAAAATACACCATAGAAGACATGTGCCGTGACTCTTGGAATTGGCAATCCCATAACCCCAACGGCTACGAAGACGAGGCATAGGCTCCATGACAGACCCTAGGCGCACGGGCTCACGCTTCGTCAGCTACCTCGAGAAAAATCGGTCCGTCATAGATGTGTATCTGCAAGAGCATTCTCCCCGCGTTGCCGAAGGAGACGTGCAGGCAGAAGGCCTCACACACTATCTCTATGCCCCTCTCGAGCGCTTTGTCACGGCAGGAGGCAAAAGAACCCGTCCGGCACTGGTCCTGCTCGGATGCGAAGCCGTCGGCGGCAAGAAGAGACAGGCTCTCTCGACAGCGGCGGCGATAGAAAACTTCCAAAGTGCAGCGCTCATCCATGATGACATCGCTGATAGAAGCGAGCTACGCCGTGGACAGCCCTGCGTCTACCGCACTGAAGGCACTGGTGTAGCCATAAACGTCGGCGACCTTGCGCTTACGACGGTTTTTTCTGTCGTTTTAGACGACCAGGAGTTACCTGCACCCACCAAGCTGCAGATCTTGTCCGAGCTTATTCAAATGGAAAACATGACACTCGAAGGCCAGGCACTTGACCTCGGCTGGGTGCGTGACGAGCGCTGGGACATCACTCCCGAGGACTACCTCTACATGGCCTTGCATAAAACAGCCTACTATTCTGGCTCGGTGCCTTTAGCAACAGGGGCTATCTGCGGCGGCGGGACACAAGGGCAAATCAATGCCCTTCGCGCATTCGGCCTGCAAGCAGGCCTCGCGTTTCAGCTGCAAGATGACTTGCTTAACCTTATTGGAGATGCTCATAAGCAGGGCAAGGATTTTCGAAGTGATATAACTGAGGGCAAAAGGACACTGATCGCCGTCTGGTCACTGTCTCATCTTGACACCAACGAACGCAAGGAGCTGTTAAGCATCTTGCAAGCCCATACCGGGAATGCCCAGCAGCTGGAGCGGGCAGTTACTCTCATGGAGAAGTCGGGCTCGATCGAGTACGTACAGCGAGAGGCAGACCGGCTGGCATCTGAGGCCAAAGAGAAGCTATCCCAGGCAGAATTTAACCCTGCCGCTTACGAGGTCTTGCTCTCCATGGCGGATTTTTTCGTGGGCCGCGAGGATTAAAGCACACCTCGTTTGCTTTTACACAGACAGGAGTGATGATGGATCCAATTCGAGAAGGTGCAAGCGGCGCTGTCGCAGAAGATATCCAAGAGCGCCTCTCCTCCCTTGGATATGCAATTAATGCATCTGAGACTGATGTGGATGTATATGGTCCGTCAACTGCGGCGGCGGTGGCAAAATTTCGTTTAGATATGCAACTACCTCTCGGTAAGGACGTTGATGCACCCACTTGGTCGGCACTCGTCGACGAATGCTATCACATGGGAGATCGAACGCTGTATCTGCGCCTTCCCAACTTCCACGGGGCCGATGTACGCCAGCTGCAAACTTGCCTCAACATTCTCGGCTTTTCTTGTGGGGAAGCAGACGGCTATTATGGCGCATATACCGAGTCGGCCGTCAAGCAGTTCCAAGAAAGCCAGGGGGCCCTGGCCGACGGTATGTGCTTTCAGGACACTTTTGACGCTATAGAGCGCCTGCATCATGTCTGGGCTGGAAAGCCCGCGGCGGGCCCTCATCCCATGGGGGGCATGGGCTTTGCCCGCGCAGCCAACGTCTTGGAGTCGACACGCCTCTCGATTACCGGGGAGGATCCTATCTCGCGCAATGTCGCTGGACGCATCTGGAACTTAGCATCCGCAACCACGGAGCAAAGCGGCATGGAGCTCGTTGGCTCTCCTCAAGAGTGCAGGCTAGACGATGAGGCTCTCTTTGTTCTTGCCACAAGCCCGTTGCCGGAAAACTCAACAATGCAAAACCTCATGATGGATGACCTTGACACGCTGCCCATGCGCATTCGCGCAGCGCTGGCGCTCTCACGCGAAAAGGTTCCCGTGCTTCGCATAGAGCTTCCTTGCAATGTCGGCTATGATGGCACCTTTACAACAGGTGACTCTCAGACGTTTGCTGTCATGCTACTTGATGCCATTTGCGCGGCCTTCGACGTGCAACAGGGAGGCTTTCCTCCAGCTCATGTCAAAGCGCCACAGCATTGATGCCGCTTGCGGCAGCGTAGCTTTGGCCTTGAGCGAACTAAGAAAGATCGTCAAGCCAGCAAGAACTCTCGGAAAGCGCACGAGAAAACAACCTTCCAACACGTGTCGGATCTTTTGCCTGCTTATACTGGAAGCACATTCTATTGCTCTTATCACGACCAAGTATGCGAATCTTGCCTGTGATATGCGACATTGTGTAATCGGCTGCCTTTCCGAAGCCATTTTGGCGCGCGTTGGCCTCGTTTACTATCTCACTTCCTCGCATGATCGGCACTTGAAAACGGGAAAGCACCCCAAGTACCGGGCGACATTGAAATATGTAATGCTGGACTATCCCCCAACGGGTGCAGCTGCGTAGCACCTCAGCGAGCGTCCCTGGGTTATCGTTTACGCCACGCAGCAGCACTGTCTGGTTCTTGACTGTAAGCCCTGCTTGCTGCAGGGCTTGTATAGCCTCGTATGACTCATCCGTGAACTCACGTGGATGGTTGAAGTGAGTGACGACGTAGAGCTGCTTGCGCTGTTGGTAGCACCTGAGCATGGCGAGTAGGTCTGGGTCGTGGGTAATGCGATGCGGGAAGCTGACAGGGGCACGAGAACCCAGACGAATAAAGTCAAGCTGGGGCATGTCGCAGAAGGCAGAGAGATAGCGCTCTATCGTGCTGTTTGTATTGATAAGAGCATCTCCGCCGGAAAGTAGTACGTCGGTGATTTCGGGGTGGATGGCTATGTAATCAACCATCTCGTCAAGATGCTTGGCAACCTCGTCGCTTGAAAGGCCTACGAGCCGACGACGAAAGCAATATCGACAGTACATGCCGCAGTGGTTGGATGTGAGGATAAGAACGGTTTGCCTATATTTGTGCTGCATGCCGGGCAAAACCGTATTCGACGCCTCCCCACTTTGGTCAAGCAGCCCTTTGCGATCTAAACCGCTGGCAGCAGGCACACACATCTTGCGGATAGGATCATCGGGATCCCCCAGGTCGACAAGCCCAAGATAATATTTCGGAATCGACATCGGGAAGTATGCCGTTACCTCACGCATGCCTGCTTTTTCTTTTTCTGTCAGCGGAATAATCTTTGAAAGCTCATCCACACTTGTCACATTTTGGGCAAGCTCCTCTTGCCAGGTCTGCTCCATCAAACGCCTCCGCTCTCTGTCCTATTCGACTTGATTGCATGCATGCAGATGGCCATACTATTCCCATTTTTCAATATTAATTTCATAAATTTTATTTAATATTTTATTTATTGCAGATAAATACCAACAAAAACATTAATATAAGTATAAATATAATCAATAATGATAATAATTATTATTGATATGAAAATTTCTGGCGCACGATCGACTGCGGCAAGGATTTCCTAGAAAAGCCTTTTGGAGAGTGCACAGACCTTGAAATTTTCAACGCACTCGTACGCTATACGAACCAAGCTGCCATAAACCGTGGCTACAACCAAGGCAAGAAGAAGCTCTATTACCTCTCGGCTGAGTTCCTCATTGGCAAGCTTCTTTCTAATAACCTGATTAATCTTGGCATATATGATCAGATCAATAACGAGTTGGAGACCGTTGGAAAGAGCCTCTCATCATTCGAGGAGATGGAATACGAGCCTTCCAATTGCGAAAGCTTTATGCGCCCCACAGGACGACATTTCACCGTTAATTTTGGCGACTTCTCATTGACCTCAACCTTGTATGAGATCACCATCACTGGCTATCGTTCCAAGTGCGGAAAGTTATGACTGTTCGACGTAGACTCCACTGACGAGAGAATAGTCAGCAAAGACATAGAGTTCAACAAATCACGAATCGACAAGGCGCTGATGCTGTTCCTTTATCCTGACGATTCCGACGATAAGGGCTGCATCCTGCGTGTTTATCAAGAGTATTTCATGGTCGCAAATGCCGCGCAGCTTCTTGTACAAGAAGCGGAGCAACGCGGCAGCAACTTGTATGACTTGGCTGAATACGCTGCCGTCCAAATAAACGACACGCATCCCCCTGTACTTCCCCTTACTCACCAACGAGAGACAAGCCGATAATAAAGGGCCAAGATCAAGGTATGTCATGTCTTCGTCAGCTGCCAGACCACTCGAACGCCCTTGCCATGCAAAGGCTGCACATACGCGTCATCGGCCAGCATCTGCGGGGCACGCCTAACCGTATTACGCGAGCATGAATAAACTTGAATAAGCGCAGCCTCTGATGGAAGAAATGTCTGATAAGGATAGACACCGTTTTATATCTTGTCCTTCAGGTCTCGATAGATATCCTGAAATACCGCCCTTGGCATTGCCGCCTCGGTACTTGCAAGAAACTGCATAAAACACTAAAACCAACCGCATGACCAATTCCATGCATCAAGAATACCCTTATCCGACTATACTTCACCCCTGACAGACATAGAGACAGCTGATGCTAAGCCTGCGTCAGATACCCATGCCATACCGCCTTGGATGATCGGCTTTTCAATGCCCACAACATCGCAGATTGAGGTATGAAGCATGGCTATTTCTCCGCTAGTAGGCCATCAACCAAGGTAATGAACTCCCCAACGGTTTGAGGGTTGGACTCAGCATCGATCTCGATGTCGAATTCATCTTCGCACGCCATAACTGCCTCAACAGTAGCCAAGCTGTCGAGACCCACATCAGCAAGTCTTGTCTCTGGTGTCAGCTCCACTCCCTCCAATCCGTCTTGCTCTCGCAAGATGGCAACGATACGGTCGAATGTGTTTCCTTCTGCCATTGGAATTCCTCTCTTTGGCTTTCTACTGACTGAGCTAGGGGCAGGGCTTCCCCTCCCCTTAACAGCAAAACATTACCTACTCACCAGCACAGCAGGCAACAGCCCGTATCAAGGCCAAAAACAAAGCCTGCATACGCAGCGGATATGTCAAAAGACGGGCAGCGAGCCCTCAGCGCTTCTGCCACAGCGCACGCTTCAGCAGGCATGATATGATCTCCGCTCGTAGTCGAACAGATGATCAAATCTAAGCCTTCTCAATGGCGTCAGCGTAGAAACAATCCAGCCGACTAAGACCAGCAAGCAGTACTTGCCGCTCCTCTTCGCTCATGTCAGCTGCGATGTTATCTGCCATCTTCTGATGAAAGATGACATGAAGGCGATAGATGGCCTCACCCTGATGAGTTAGTGTCACATCGACACGGCGGCCATCACGCGAGCTTCGGCTTTTTTTAAGCAAGCCCTTTCCTACCATGCGATTGACCGCCGAAGTTGCAGAAGGCACTTTGATGTTGAGCTTCAAGGCAATTTCGGAGACGCTGATAGAGTTCCCCGTATGGAGCGTCGCTCGCCCCACAGTTTCAAGAAGGTGGCTCTCGCTGACCGAAAGATCCAGCCCATGCCCGCGCTTAAGCAGCTTGCCCTCCAGGACATCAATTGAACCATATGTCGACGTAAGCAGTTCGACAAGCTTCTCGGCATATTCTATGTCGCAACCTACGCTCCCGCCGTCTGTTTCCTTCATGGTCCCTTCCTTGTGCCACAGCTTCTTATCTATTTAGTTAGTCTAACTAAATAGATAAGAAGCACAAGTCTAAATGGCAAAATCAAACAGATAGGTTTTTTCGAGCACGGCTTTACCCTCAGATAAGAGGGCTAGTGCCAACATACAATTCTCACTTTTACATCTTCGCAAGAAAATAGCACGGCCTCCACTGCCTACAAAGGCAAGCTGAGACCGTGCCATACTTTTCTGCGTCAGCAGGTTGTTATACTCTGACCAATGTCTCCTTGATGGAAGCAGCGGCCTTCTTGCCTGCACCCATGGCTAGAATGACTGTGGCTGCACCAGTCACAATGTCTCCACCAGCCCAAATCTTCGGGTTAGAGGTGCGGCCGTTCTCATCAGCCTCAATGTAGCCCCACTTGTTGGTCTTTATGTCGCCTATCATCTTCGCAAAGGGGTTCGCATTCGTTCCGATCGCGGATATGGCCACATCACAAGGAAGGATCTCTGTTGCTCCCTCGATAGGCTCAGGACGACGACGGCCAGAAGCGTCTGGCTCGCCTAGGCGCATCTTCTGCACCTTAACGCTTGCGACAGCACCATTGTCTCCCGCAATGAATTCAAGCGGCGAAGCCAGCTCGTGAAGCTTGACACCCTCGGCCTTGGCATGCAGCACCTCAGCGCGACGAGCAGGCATTTCAGCCTCTGTACGACGGTAGCAAAGTGTGACTTCGTCAGCGCCTAGGCGCAGCGCGGTGCGGACTGAGTCCATAGCGACGTTTCCTCCACCGAAGACCACGACGTGCTTACCATGCTTGGTCGGCGTGTCATACTCGGGAAACTTGTTGGCTTTCATGAGGTTCACGCGTGTGAGGTACTCATTGGCGAAATAGACGTTGGGCAGGTTCTCGCCAGGGACGTTCAAAAACTTGGGGAGGCCGGCGCCCAGCGCGATATATAGCGCGTCAAAGCCCTGCGCAAAGAGCTCCTCCGCATCAGTGATGCGACCGACCACTGCGTTGTACTCGAATTTGACACCAAGCTTCTCCAGAGCGTCAATCTCACGCTTTACGACGGCTTTGGGAAGACGGAATTCGGGGATGCCATAGGCAAGCACGCCGCCGCCGGTAAAGAACGCTTCGAAAACCGTCACGTCAAAACCATCACGGGCCAGCTCGCCGGCGCAGGTGATGCCTGAGGGCCCGGAGCCAACAACGGCTACTTTCTTGCCGTTTTTTGGCGCTACCTTAGGAGCGGATGCAACCTCAGGCATATCGCCAAGGAAGCGCTCGAGCTGGCCTATCGCGACCGGCTCGCCCTTCTTGCCGCGGATGCATTTGCCTTCGCACTGGTTTTCCTGAGGGCAGACGCGCCCACAAATGGCGGGCAGCATGGAATCCTCATGGATGATGTCGAGTCCCTTGCCGTATTGCTTCTCGCGTATGGCGGCAATAAACTGCGGGATCTTGATATTAACGGGGCAACCGTCGACGCAAAACGGGCGCTTGCAGTCGAGGCAACGGTTGGCCTCTGCCAGTGCCATTTCTTCAGTGAACCCCTTGTCAACGGGACGGAAGTCCTTCGCGCGCTCAGCTGCGTCCTCTTCGTTAGCAGGAGTGCGGGGTGACTTCATATCGGGAATATAGCGACCTTTTACTTGCGGCATGCGCAATTCGCCTCCTCGAAGGCCTTGAGGGCTTGCCCTTCCTCTGTACGGTATGCAGCCTGACGAGCGCGCAGGTCATTCCAGTCAACCTTCGTAGCGTCAAAATCAGGGCCATCCACGCAGGCAAACTTCGTCTGGCCATCGACCTCGACACGGCAGCAGCCACACATACCGGTGCCATCGACCATAATCGGGTTCAAAGAAGCGGTGATCGGCGTGTTGTATTTGGAAGCAGTGAGAGCAGAGAACTTCATCATCGGCACGGGGCCAACACAGAAGACATGATCTGTCTTTTTGGCCTTCAGCAGGCGCTCCAAAGGAGCTGTCACTACGCCCTTCTCGCCATACGAACCATCATCTGTCGTAATGTGGACGTGGTCGTCTGGCAAAATCTCGCGGAACTGATCTTCAAGAAGCAGAAGGCCCTTAGTCCGTGCGCCCATGATGGCATGCACTTCATGGCCAGTCTTAACAAGTTGACGCGTAATAGGGAATGCGATGGCTAGCCCAACGCCACCACCTATGACAGTCCAAACGCCGTCGCTAAATTGAGACGGGCGCCCCAGTGGTCCTGTAACGTCCTCAAAGACGTCACCAACCTCGTACATCGAGAGCATCTCTGTGGTCTTCCCAATTACCATGAAGATGAATTCAACCCAGCCCTCTTCCGGATTCCAGTCCGCGAAGGTAAATGGCACACGTTCACCCGTCTCATTGGCACGCACCATAAGGAACTGGCCAGCATGTGCGTGTTTAGCCATTTGAGGCGCCTCTATGCGGAACTTGAACACCTTCTCAGAGAACCGCGTCTTTTCGAGGATTTTGTACATTAACTCTCTCCTCTCCTAAAAGCCTTATCAGATGGACGGCTCACAGAACGTACCTGCTCCCCGAATTACCCATGTTGGATGCGCCCTATCGACGCTTCGCTCACCAAGTTTTTATTTTAATCCTTTGCAAGAAGACAAAGGCTACGGCACATAGTAATATCAATCTATATACATGAGATCCATCTTAAAAAGCATGGTCTTCTGCAATAGCGACTCCCTCATCCACGCTTAGCACACATGCGCTAGCCGCTTGTTGCACAGCACATTCAAACTGCTCAAGAAAGCTACCTTTCAGTGGCCTTAGCACATAGTCAGCGACGCTCATTTTTCCAGGAGGTCTCCCTATGCCACACTTGACGCGTGCAAAATCATGAGTGCCAAGCTTGGCTGAGATCGAACGAAGCCCGTTATGCGCATTTAGACCGCCGCCAAATTTCACTCGGATGGCACCGGCAGGAAGATCCACCTCGTCATGGACCACTAAAATCTCCTGAGGGGAAATCTCCAGTCGGCGCATGAGCTTGGAAAGCGGGCCACCGCTTGTGTTCATATATCCCTGTGGCTTGGCGAGGACGATCTGCCGCTCGCTTCCATCTTGGTTGGGCCAAGCGCAAAAGCTGATCAAGCAGCCCGCCTCTTCTTTCCAGTACTTAACCTTTTGTTGCACTGCAAGCGCGTCAACGACGGCGAAGCCAACGTTGTGCCGCGTATGGCTGTAGCGCTCGCCAGGGTTCCCAAGCCCACATATGAGGCGAATGTCTTTTGGCGCAGTCATCTCTCTCCTTAGTATTCGGCATACCCTCAACAGTCTCAGCTTTCCCTCTATTCTAGTTTCAGCTCCCTGCCGTCAAAGCAGTAACGAGTACGGTTTGTGACGGATTTATGTCTCTGGCTTTATTTTGCTAATACCATTAGTAAAAATTTTTGCAATAGCTAAGCTTACCACCTTAATAACTAATGACGTTAGCTATTAGCTGTTCAGAAGAAGGGGTCACCGTGGGACAAGAAGGTAGTACAGCACGCAATGGGATCTCTGGCAAAGCCGTTGACTGGGAAGGGATAACCCACGAGCTCTTGAAGGCATTGCATGGCTTTGGAAGATATCGCCATAAGAAAATGCCCAACATGGAGTTTCATGGCGAACTTGGCGTTCTCCATACCCTCTACCATGGAACCAAACCCTTGGCTCCCAGCGAGCTTGCCACAAAATGTCATGTGACAACAGCTCGCATGGCCAAAACACTCAACCAGCTTGAAAGCCAAGGCCTTATCATTCGAGAAACAGATGCATCTGACCGCAGGCGCGTAATGGTGTCCCTCACAGTTGCGGGCAAGCAAGAAATCCAACGACGCTTCACACAAATGAGCTCCTATTTGACGGGCATTCTCAAGGACCTGGGAGAAGATGATTCCTATGAGCTCATACGCATCATCAAGAGGCTTGCTGCAATCCTTTCTACGCGAGAGCAGTCCGCTGCCCGCTGCCAGCACGCTTGTGGAACACTCAAGATGGATGTTGCGGAGGCAGAGACGCACAGATGAAGCTCACCAAATTGCTGAGAGGGCACATCCCCCAGACCCTTCTAGTGTTTTCTTTGCTTTTCGTACAGGCTATTTGTGACCTTTCCCTGCCCCGCTATCTGTCTGACATCGTCGATGTCGGCATCGTCGGACAAAGGGCCGGAGTTTTTTCACTGTTGGCATGGTTGCGATAATCTTGCCGCGTGCTGAAGTCTCGATAGACCGTGTGGAGGAAGTGCTTCACGTCACACCGGAGATCAAGTCTCCTAGCAACGGCATCGCCCCTGCAATAGGTGGGCCTCGTGGTGAGCTTATTTTCAGGAAGGTAAAAATGTCCCTCGCCGATCTACGCTCACGCATTGGCTACGTACCACAGAAGGCCTTCCTTTTCTCCGGGACCATCGCATCAAACATCGCTTTCGGAGCCATCTCAAAAGACCCGGAGGTGATTGCAGATGTTGTTGATACCGCTCAAGCCCGCGAAATTGTTGAGCAAAGGGATAGAAAGCTAGATGCAGAAATTTCTCAGGGAGGCACAGATCTATCGGGCGGACAGCGTCAGCTTCTCACGATTGCTCGCGCCGTCCTGGCCAACCGTCCCATATTAATTTTGGATGAGGCGACCTCGAATGTAAACACGCGCACCGAATGGCACATACAGCATGCTATGGATCGGCTTATGGCTCATAGGACAAGCTTTGTCATTGCGCACAGACTCTCGACAATTCGAGATGCGGATTTGATCTTGGTCCTGCATGACGGCGACATAGTCGAAAAGGGGACGCATGATGAGCTCCTGGCCAAGGGAGGATTTTATGCGAACCTTTACCAATCCCAGTTCGACACTGTAGCATGAGGGGCAACTGACGCATTTCAATTGCCCATCTATTGCTGTGATACCCTACCTTTGCAGCAAAGTCATATGCAAAGCTATATACAAAACGTCGTGCCCCTCACAAAGGGGGGCACGACGAAATTCAATGCTCATAACTATACAGAGGGAGATTGCTTATAGCTCTCTTCCGCCACCGAATATGGTCGAGACTGACTGATCCGTATAGACCTTATAGATGGCCTCTGCCAGCTCAGGCGCAACCGAAACCGTCTTTATCTTGGAGCCAGGCCTGTTGGCTACCGCGCAAGGGATGGCATCCGTGACAACGCATTCGACAATTGGGGCCTCTTGCAACCGCTGTATTGCAGGGCCTGAGAAGATCCCATGGGTTGCACAGACGTAGATATCGCCTGCCCCGCGCTTTTTGAGCTCTTTCACCGACCCGCAAAGCGTGCCCGCCGTGTCAATCATATCATCGTTAATGATGCAGATCTTATCCTTGATATCTCCGATGACAGCCATGACCTCTGACACATTGTGCCTCGGACGCCCCTTATGAGCGATCGCCAACGAGCAGCCGAGCATATCCGAGAGAATCTTTGCAGCTTTTGCGCGACCAACGTCAGGCGAGACGACAACGACGTCCTCTGGGTCCCAACCCTTTTCCTCGGCTATCTGATGATAGTAGCTACCAAAGAGATCAAGCGCTGTGAGGTGCGTAACAGGTATGTCGAAAAAGCCCTGAATTTGGCCTTGGTGCAAATCAAGCGTTATGACACGATCAACGCCTGCAGTCTCTAGCAAGTTGGCTACAAGCCGTGCAGTAATAGGCTCACGGCTGGCAGCCTTTCGATCCTGGCGAGCATAGGCATAGTGCGGAATAACTGCCGTCACCGAAGCTGCTGACGCGCGCTTTGCCGCATCTGTGGCAATCAGAAGTTCCATGAGCAGGTCGTTGACGTTTTGCCCGGCAATGCTCTGGATGATGAAGACCTCGTCGCCACGAACTGACTCCTCATAGCGAGCGTAGATCTCTCCGTTTGCGAACTTTTCGAGCTGCAATCCTTGTAGTTCGAGATGCAGTATGCCCGCAATAGCTTGCGAAAGCTCGGGGTTACCGCTGCCGCTATAGAGTTTGATCTCTTTGTGCGCAACGATCGGATTACTCAGGTTCTCGTACATCTATTCGCCTTTCTTCAGCCGGGTCATGCGCGCCGAGGCATAGCCCTCGACTATCTTTTCCTCCGAACGCTCCAGAGCCAACGCATCTGCTGGCACGTCGCGTGTAATGCATGAGCTTGCCCCGACAATCGCCCCGTCGCCAATGGTGACAGGTGCGACCATCATCGTGTCCGATCCGATGAAAACATCGTCCCCGATCACTGTCTTGTTCTTGTGAACACCATCGTAGTTGCAAGTAATGGACCCAGCGCCGATGTTGACGCCTGAGCCCATGGTCGTATCTCCTATATATGAGAGATGTGGGACCTTCGAGCCCTTTCCAATGGTGGAGTTCTTGATCTCCACATGGGTCCCTGCCTTTGACCCATCGAGTAGATGGGCTCCCGGCCGCAGGTAAGCGCGAGGGCCACAGTTAACATCATTTTCCAGCACAGCCTTAATTGCAACGGTCTCGTCCACGGTGCAGCCGTTGCCGATGCGTGTGTCAGTAAGACGCGTGTTGGGCCCGATCATGCAGCCTTCACCTATATGCGTGTCCCCCCAAAGCATTGTCAATGGCAGCAATGTCGTGTCGCACCCAACACTAACATCAGGTCCGACCCAGACCAAGCCTGGGTCGAGCATCGTAACGCCTTCACTCATGAGCTTTTCGTTGATGCGACGCTGCATTATTCGGCTGGCTTCCGCCAGCTGCTTTCGAGAGTTAACCCCTAACAGCTCTGCATAGTCATCACAGTGGACGCTGCTTACCGCCAAGCCGTGCCGAAGAAAGATGGAGACCATGTCTGTAAGATAGTATTCGTGCTGCACGTTGTCACAATCGAGCTCGCCTATATGAGCCCTCAGCGCGGCTGCGTCAAACGCATAAACGCTCGAGTTGCACTCATGAAGGCTCTTGCGCTGCTCTGTCGTGCAGTCCCTATCCTCGACAATAGCCTGCACGCACCCATTGTCGCCAAAGATGACCCGCCCATAGCCTGATGCGTCAGGGGGAACCATGGTTAGCACCGTCTCTTGTGCCCCTGATGAGGCGCCTTCGATGAGCGCACAAAGCGTCTCAGGCCTCAACAGAGGCGAATCGCCGGGAAGAACAAGCACGGTACCTTCCCGTATCTGAGCCTGCTCAAGAGCTATTTTTACGGCGTGTCCTGTCCCTTTGCGCTCGCTTTGCTGGACGCACTTAACGCCCTGCTCATGCGCGAGTAATGACCGTATCTCATCGGAGCCATTACCGACAACCACGACGATGCACCGCACCCCCGCTTTTTGGACGGCCCGTACGCTCCACAAGACAAGCGGAAGACCTAATAATGTATGTGCAACCTTAGGATGATGGGACTTCATGCGCGTACCCTCGCCAGCAGCGAGAATAACCGCTGTAATTGGCATGTGCTTGCCTCCGCGACAGTTCTAACTGACTTGTCCCTTACAGGAACACTATAGCGCAGATGCACACAAGGGCACGGATTCTCTCAAATATGATCCAAATGCCAAACAATTAATTGGCTGGGGCAGAGGGATTCGAACCCCCATTGACGGCACCAAAAACCGCTGTCCTGCCATTGGACGATACCCCAATTACTTTTATATTCTAACAGGTTCCCCAAGCATGTCACTTGATTAATGGCACATGCTTGCAAGCAGAAAAACAGACTTGCTGAGAGTCTTGCGGGAATGCGCGAGCAATACCTTCTCTCTTCTCAGAGTACCTCACGCAGGATATGTCATATGAGCGGCGTCTATACAATAAAGGGTCTCATCGAGGAAGCGTTTGGCATGCCACTGAGCCATAGCCAGATTGTGATCGAGATAGTTCCCACATTCATCGACTCTCGCACCGGGGATGTCAGCCTGCCCTCCCGAGAAATCGCGAACGAACTCAAACGTCCTTGTGATCGGCTCTATCACGTCAGCTGCAGCAAACGATCCGAACAAGACCAGATAAAAGCCCGTACGGCAGCCCATGGGCCCAAAGTAAATGACCTGTTTTGACCAAACAGGGTCATTGCGCAAATAGGTTGCTCCCAAATGCTCGAGCGTATGACAAGCGGCAGTGCTCATGACAGGCTCACGGTTCGGACAGGTAAGACGAATGTCAAAAGTCGTAACGATAGCCTTTGTCTGGGGATCTTGGTCTACGCGCGACACATAGACCCCCGGCTCAAGGGACAGATGATTGACCGTAAAGCTAGCGATTTGTTCCATCTTCTTCTCCTTCGTCAGGGCCCCTCTTTTCTTCAGAGCCACGAAGCTCTCAGCAGCCCTGACAGTATTATTTTTTCGCTGGCCAGTCAGGGCAGACGACAGGCGGCTCGCTGCAGCTCCAGCTCCCTAGCTTGGCGTTTGGCTCAGCGTCAAGAGTAAGCGGGGCAAAGAGGCCTGCTTTGTAACTGCGTAAGGCCACCGCAGCAATCATGGCACCATTATCCCCGCATACGACCATCGGCGGCACTGTCACACGCACACCCATCTTTGCAAACGTCTTACGATACGCATCTCTGAGCTGCGGATTAGCTGCGACGCCGCCGCCAACGCAAAAATCCTTCACCCCAGTTTGCTTTACTGCATCGACGGCTTTTGCCACCTGCACGTCAATTACCGCGGCTTCGAAGCTCGCTGCGAGATCTGGCAAATTGACAGCCCTGCCAGCCTTGTTCTCGCCCTCAATGTACGTGATTACCGCTGTCTTGAGACCAGAAAGGGAGAAGCGAAAGTCGTGGCTGTGTAGCATTGCACGCGGAAAGTGTATTGCTTTTGGGTTGCCCTTAGCGGCCAAACGGCTAATCACGGGGCCTCCGGGATAGCCCAGCCCAAGCGCTTTTGCCACTTTGTCGAATGCCTCGCCAACCGCGTCATCGATGGTCGCACCGAGAACCTCATAGTCGCCCCATCCTCGTACAAGGGCAAGCATTGTGTTACCGCCTGAGACAAGACTCACTACAAAGGGAGGCTTTAGGTCAGGCGTCTCGAAAAGATTCGCAAAGAGGTGGCCTTCAAGATGGTTGACTGCGATCAAGGGGAGGCCAGCTCCGACGCAAAGGCCCTTCGCAAAGGCAACGCCGACTACAAGCGCCCCCACAAGCCCAGGTCCCGCAGTGACCCCAACAGCTGAAAGATCTGAGGGAGCTAGGGTGTCACAGCCAAAGTGCTTGCCGGCACGCTCAAGGGTTTCTTCAAAGACCCCTATGATGGCCTCTGTATGCTTGCGACTCGCGATCTCAGGAACTACACCGCCAAAGCGTGCATGGAAGTCGATCTGAGTGGCCACGACGTTTGCGCAGATTCTGCCATGGGAGTCAATCATGGCCATGGCGGTCTCGTCACAGGAAGACTCAATTGACAAGATAAGAGGCCCTGCCTCTGCAATGAGGGCAGCAGCATGTGCGTTGCGAGGAGCTGCGTGAATCGGCCAAGGGCGCACAGAGGGATGCGGCTCAGGACGCTTGTCCATCAAGCTATCAGGCATCACCAAGGGCAGCCCAGCCTTCATTATTATTGCATCGTAGCCCTTGCCATAGTAGCCACAGCGCTGTCCTTTGGCCTGGAAGCCGAGTTTCGCATACAGAGAGCGTGCCACCTCATTGTTCACGCTCACCTCAAGAGATAGGGAGTGTGCTCCTAGCATTTGAGCGTCATAGGCAATGCGCACAAGCAGCCGAGTCCCTATCTTTTCATGTCGGCGCGCTTCATCCACCACTACATCTGTGACTTCAAAGTCACTACCAGCAAGCATTCCCCCCGCAAAGCCAATAATCTTGCCTTGGTCATGCGCCACCCACCAGCTACGAGCTGGCTGTGACAGCTCGTCATAGAACTGCTGGCGATTCCAAGGCGTATGAGCAACCCCCTCATAAGCGGCAAGCTCAAGCTTTTCGATGGCGTCGAGGTCATTTACTGACATGGGACGAAGCTGAAGATGCATTGATGCGAGCGCGTCGTCCACACCGGTCACTTTCACGCTTGAGGGAGCCTTGAGGCCGAGGCGCTTGCGTTCATTTTCCTCCGCATCAGAAAGGCGCGTGTAGACAGGCAGGACAAGCGCCGGATCACCATCCCCGACCATGAGGCGACCTTGCGGTGAGCAGGCGGCAAGCAGCAGCCCCTCGCCCGTTGGAAACCATAGCTTCTCATCGGTAAAGCAGGAAAAGCTCGCCGCTTCAAACCTGTCTCGGTACTTCTTAAGACCGTTGCCGGTGAGGATGAGCTCATCTGCATCTTCACGGGATGACCAGAGCTTGACTACCGCATCCGCCTTCGCAACCGTTTCAGTCGAAAACTCACGGTGGGCCCCCACATCGTCTAGTCGGTAGATTCCCGGGTATATTTCTCCGCGCATTGCGTCGGCAGCTACGCCAAGAAGGCCACGCACACCCCGCTTCCATGACACCCAAGCGCATGCGTCCAAGGTTGAGGCACCAAACAGGGGGCACTCTAGACCGCAGGAAATCCCTTTTCCTGTGGCAATGCCAATGCGTACTCCTGTGAAAGACCCTGGGCCTCGGCCTACGAGGATTGCATCAACATTGCCCATCTCAAGCCCCGCCTGAGCTACAATATTTTGGCAGGTTCCGACCAGCTCAACGTTAGCTTGACGGCGGCAGAGATGGTCGCCGCTTGAGAGCAGCGTCACCTGATGCGCTTCGACGCTGCCAAGTGCGCAAGCAAGCATATCGGTAGACGTATCAATTGCCAGTACGACTTGTTGATGCGTATTTTCTTCAAACATGCAAACTCTTTCCTTATTTGAGCAGAGAGCGCCGCTATTCCTCCTTGCCTTCGCCTCGCAGCGACAGCACCGCAGCCTGTGGCAAGCTACGAGGGGCTCTTCTTACATGCCAGAGGCTATTTCAATGGCACGAGGACACCGAGGAATGAGACAGATGCTGCGCGGAGGCTCCTCACCTTCGCCGGCCTCTGCGTCCAGCCGGTTCAAATAGATGTCAAGGCGCGACTCGCCTATATCGTCCACAAACCGCTCCCCCCACTCAATCACGCAGACGCCATCGGCATCAAGAACATCAAAAAGACCTGTATCTTCAAGTTGCGCAGCCTCATCAAGCCTGTAGAGGTCAAAATGGTAGAGCGGCAAACGTCCACTCCTGTATACCATCTCAATGGTAAATGTTGGGCTCGTAACATCATCTGAGATGCCAAGCCCTGCCGCGATGCCCTTTGTGAGCTGCGTTTTGCCAGCTCCAAGGTCTCCTGTCAGCACAAGCACATCCCCAGGCACAAGAAACTGCGCAAGTCGACGACCAAAGGCCATCGTCTCATCAGCAGAATGGCTCTTCCATAGATATTCATTCATAGCGGCTCGCTTTTTGTTGCAGGTGAATCTGCCGGATGCTCAGAAAGCCATACCCCTAGCAGGCGAAAGTCGTCTTCGAGATATTGCTGCCACTCATGGTGATAAAGCGCGGCGGCCGGATGAAACATTGGCAGCACGGCAAAATGGCCTGTTTGATGCATCTGGCCACGCAGGCTCATGATCCCTTTGTCAGTGTGCAGCACAAAATGCGCGGCGAAATTGCCAAGGCAAACGATCACGTCTGGCCAAATGCTACGAATTTGCTCACGAAGAAAGGGGGAGCACATCTCTATCTCTTCAGGACGCGGGTTGCGGTTGCTCGGGGGCCTACACTTGAGCACATTGGCTATATAGACATCCTCACGCTTCAGCCCGGCAAGGTTCAGAAGGCTGTCAAGATTATGCCCCGCCGCCCCCACAAATGGCTCACCTTGGAGGTCCTCATTTTTGCCGGGCGCCTCACCAATGAACATCACACGAGCATGGGGGTTACCTACGCCGAATACAAGCTTGTTGCGCGTCGAACCAAGCGGACAAAGATGACAGTCGCCAAGCAGCGAGCGGATCTCTTCTAACGTCACCTCACGCGGCTTTTGATGAACATGTCCGGGGATGTGCATGACCCCCATTGTTGCCTCCTTATCACAAAGGCTCGGACGCACAGCGCGGAGTCTAGACATAAACCTTCTCAAGACGCATACCAAAATTGCAGACGACCTCGTAGTTGATCGTGTTGCGAGCCGCAGCCATTTCGTCAGCGGTGATCTCTTCATTACCATCGCGCCCAAGTATTGTCACGATGTCCCCTTTAGCGACAGGAAAGCTCGGCCTATAGGAGCGAGCCGTATTGACGTCAACCGCGAACATGAACTGGTCCATACAGATGATGCCAACCTGCCTGAGGCGCCGTCCGCCAACAAGCACTTCCATCTTGTTAGAAAGCTCACGAGCAAGGCCATCGGCATAGCCGACAGGGACAGTGGCCACTTGGACGTTGCGCTTGGGCACGCGCCAAGTCATTCCATAGCCAACCCCGGCGCCAACGGGAGGGTTAACGACACGGATAACGCGGGCACGCACACTCATTGCAGGCTCTAAGTCAATGCGCGCTGCGGTTGTAGCAGCAGGCTGGAGACCATAGAGCCCAATCCCCACCCGGCACATGTCATAGTGGTACTCAGGATGCAGGATCGTGGCTGGAGTGTTGTCGCAGTGGACAAGCCCCGTTTCAAGGCCTGCGCCGCGTAACGCTGAAATAACGTCAGCGAAGCGCTGCGCTTGGAGCTCAAAGTCCCAGTCCCCTGGCACCTCTGCAGTGGCGAAATGCGTAAAGGTGCCCGCACACTCCAAGCCCCGATGAAAGTCGATCTGCCTGCGCAGCTCTACCGCCTCGTCAGGCATGACACCGATGCGCGTCATGCCGGTATCTATGGCAAGATGATATTTCCCCACCTTGTTGTTGGCCGCAGCGCACTCGCCATAGGCCAAGGCAAACTCAGGCTCGTACACCGCCGGCATGATGTCATACTTTACCAGCGTATCGATGCTCTCCATCGGGGATTGGTTAAGCATCAGAATCGGCCAGGTTATGCCAGCCTCACGAAGCTCAACGCCCTCCTTAAGGGTAGCGACGGCAAACTGGTCCGCACCAGCCGCATGCATCGCTTTTGCACAAGCCACCGCCCCATGACCGTAGCCGTCCGCCTTAACTGCGCACATCATCTGAACGCGAGGCTCAAGCAGGGACTTAAAGGCTCGCGTGTTTCTTCTGATAGCATTGAGGTCAATCTCAACCCAAGCCCAGCGGTCCGTCGGGCTTTTTGTCTTTGGCATACGCTCGCTCTCCCTATTGCTCATCAGCAGCTTCAGGATAGGAGACCTGCTGCTCAATGGCATCTGTCGCAAGGCCGATGGCATCTATTACGTCGGTCGCCATCACACCACGCGAGCCATAGCGCTCAGCGGCAATTGCACCTGCTTGCCCATGAATCTCACAAGCGTAAGCCGCCAGCAGCGGCAGGCTTTCCATCTCAACATGAGTACTTGCAAGTAACGCTGCCATAATGCCACCAAGCACATCACCCGATCCTGCCGTCGCAAGGGCCGCTGGGCCTGGTTTTGGCAATAGGGCCACTTCTGCGCTCACGCAAGCCGTAGCGCTTCCCTTTGCAATGATGCAGAGCTCCGATCCGCCATCAGACCACACGATACGGCGCGCGGCCTCCATAGTAGACGTCAACGAATCAGGTGGCGTGTCAGCAAGACCTACGAGACGACCTAATTCACGACGATGCGGTGTGAGAATGAGGGGCATTTTCCGGCGCAGAAGCTCCGGAAAGTCATCAAGATGATTCGAGGTGAGGCGCGCAAGGCAATTGAGGCCATCCGCATCAACAACAAGAGGCACGTCACACTCAAGCAGAGAAGACACGACAGAGACAGTTGCGCCGCTTACACGCATGCCAGGGCCAACAAGCACTGCGCTGCGCTTGGAAGCAAGCGTACGTATGAGATCGTGCGCTCTCAAGGAGAAGCAGCCATCAGCATCAGCAGGAAGGGCAACTACAGGAATCTCTGTCATATGAGCTTGGCAAATGCCGGCAATGGGGGCCGGAACCGCCAGCGTCACATAGCCCGCCCCAGCTCGTGCTGCCGCGCGTGCGGCCATTATGGGGGCCCCGGGGAAGCGCGTGGACCCGCCGACCACAAGCACAGATCCGCGGCTAAACTTGTCTACCGCAACCGAAGAGGACACAACAACCTCTGCATAGTCGCTCAGATCAGGCCGCCATGCGACTGGATCGGCCTCACGAACAAGGCGTGCAGTTTGCTCCGCGAGAGGGGCTACCACAATTGACCCACAGGCATCACGACCAGAGTCCGACAAGAGCCCCGGCTTTAAAACGAGCATCGTAACTGTCACATCAGCAATGACAAAAGGTCCGGACGCAAGGCCTGTCTGTGCTGAGAGCCCGCTGGGCACGTCAACGGAGATTACCTGCACTCCGGAGGAATTCAAGGTGTTTATCCAAATATCAAACGGAGCACGAACGGCTCCGTGAAAGCCTGTCCCCAACATGGCATCAATCACAACGTCAGCTGACATGAACAAAGCCTCGAGCTGATCTCGTGGAGGTGCCACCATGACGCCTACTCCCGCTTTGTGCGCGCCCTTCGCAACAACACGAGCTAGGTCACTATGGATCGCCGCTATTTCAACAGGCGACACAACTGTTACGTGCAAGCCTTGCTTCATGAGCTCTTCGGCTGCGACCCAGCCATCACCACCATTGTTGCCAAGGCCAGTCAGGATGGCGACATCATGGACCTCCTTCATATGCAAAGCTTCATGTGCGACAGCCGCTCCCGCCCTGCGCATGAGTTCAGAAATGCTAACGCCTGCCTCAGTGAGAGCTTCTTCCACCCGCCCGACGTCCTCCACATTGAGCACTGGTTGCATAATTTATATTCACTCCTTTATGGAATCATCCGACAGCCTAGGGGAGCGTAGGACAGTCGATGTGCTAAGGGACTCAGCTAGAGATGTTCTCCCTGCGTTTTGATAGTGCTCAAGCTCATCTAGCACGTCACGCGCGCGCCGGAAAGTCTTGCTCAGCTCCTTTTTCGAGTCAAACCTGACGTTTTGTCGCGGTCGTGCCTCTTGCGTTACCGCAACAGCATTGGCAACAGCCACGTCATGAGTATAGGAAAGTGAGAGAGCGATCTCCTGCACGCCTTGATCATGCGCTATCTCAGCTGGGCGGCCGTTCAAAACCACCTGTGGATAACGAGACTTCTTGCTATGGGAAACTGAGACATCTTGTATATGGATACCGGAAGCGGGCTGGCAGCCAAGGGCTTTGAATACCGCTCTTCTTGCAGCAAAGCAGGCAGCATAGTGGGAAGCAGGGTGTATGCAGCTTTCACAATACTCACACTCGTCTTGCGTAAAGACCCGCACGACAAAAGAGGGATGGCGCGCTATGGCACGCTCCATCTTTCTAATCTCAAACATATCCACCCCCACACCCGCAAGAGCCATGGCAGCTACTCCACCGTGACGGACTTTGCAAGGTTACGCGGCTTATCAACGTCGCAACCGCGATCCAGGGCAACATAGCGCGCAAGCATTTGCAAGTGGACAATGGCCACAATTGGCACGAGCTCCTCTTCGGGAACGGGAGGAATCCATAGCGTGTCCTCGCACATGCTTGCCACGTCTTCGTCATTATCAGTTGCGACTGCTATGCAGGTGGCTCCTCGCGCAATTACCTCTTGGATGTTCGAGACGGTCTTGTCATGGACATGGTCGGCAGGAACGATTGCAACGACTGGGAAGCCTGGCTCAAGCAACGAGATCGGGCCATGCTTCATCTCACCGGCAGGGTATGCTTCGGCATGCAAATAGCTGATTTCCTTCAGCTTGAGAGCACCCTCATAAGCAGTAGTTGAGTTAACGCCACGGCCAAGGAACAGCGCAGAGTGCGCCTTGCGGAAGACCCTCGAAGCCTGCTTATCTTGCCACCGGCGTTTTAGCACCTCACGAATCAGATCGGGAAGGGCGCACAAATCCCTGTAACGCCGCGCTACCTCTGGTTCGTCCATCTCCCCATGCGAGAGGGCGAGCCTGAGCACAAGAAGTATGCCTGCGACCATTTGAGCGGTGTAGGCCTTGGTCGAACAAACGCACACCTCAGGCCCCGCCTGAACATATAGTGTACCATCTGACTCGCGAGCTGCTGTAGAGCCAAGCACGTTTGTTATTGCAAATGTTTTGCATCCCAAAGCTTTCATACGACGCTCAGCAGTAAGCGTGTCGGCCGTTTCGCCTGACTGCGTAACCACAACGCAAAGAGTGTGGTCAGTTACCAAAGGTTCTTTGTAGTTGAGCTCAGATGCGTACTCGCACACCGTTGGAATCTTGGCCCATTGCTCAAGTAGCATCTGCATGATTAAGCACACATGGTAAGAGGTCCCGCACGCAACAAGGTAGATGCGGTCAATCGCTGAAAGCTCCTCTTCGCTCATTGACAGCTCATCGAGCTCGATACCCTTGTCCGTGAGCCGGCCCTTGAGCAAGCGCTCAATGGCCTCTGGCTGCTCAGATATCTCTTTGGCCATAAAATCCGAATAGCCGCCAAGCGTAGCTGCCGAGGCATCCCAATCAATGTCAATCGTAGAAGGATGGTCCACCGGCAAGCCATCTGCTGAGAAAACCTGTATGGAGCCGTCTTGGTTAAGGCGAGCAAGCTGCCCATCGTCGAGGTTTATGACATGAGAGGTAATAGCTGCAAGTGGCATCACGTCAGAAGCTGCATACGCACCGCCTGGAGTGGATGCTACGACAAGCGGAGAGCCCTTGCGCGCAACAACAATTTCACCAGGGGCGTCTGCAGACTCAACAGCAAGGGCCCAAGAGCCCTTCAGACGCGAGATGGCATTGCGCACGGCTGCCACAAGATTTCCCTTGGCTGGCCCCGCCCAAGCGTCTTCTATGAGATGGGCAACTACCTCTGAGTCTGTGTCGCTTGCAAAGGTATGGCCCTCACCCATGAGATAAGAACGAAGCTCACGATAGTTCTCTATGATCCCGTTATGCACGATCGCAATGCGACCAGAGCAATCCAAGTGCGGATGAGCATTGCGGTCAGTCGGCGCGCCATGGGTAGCCCAACGAGTGTGAGCAATTCCTTGCGTCCCTACGAGATTGACCGTCGTACAACGCTCTACCAGCGTCGATACGCGACCTGAGCACTTTACTCCATGCAGCTGACCATCAGGAGAAAGTACTTCTAAGCCCGCAGAGTCATACCCGCGGTACTCCAGTGCGGCAAGCCCATCTAACAGGTATTTTTGAGCTTGTTTTTTCCCCGTATACCCGACGATTCCACACATGGATCCTCCTTGGTTTAATGCAATTGAGCTACGTATATGGCAATTCTACCGCACGGCGAGACCCTATGGCCTCTTGTGATGGAGACTGACAACAAAAAACCCGCCGACCAAAGCCGACGGGCCATGCGTACACTGTAGCCGCAGCTTAGCGCTTCGAGAACTGCGGACGCTTACGAGCTTTTTTAAGACCATATTTCTTGCGTTCAACAGCGCGGGCGTCTCGTGTCAGATAGCCGGCCTTCTTAAGCTCACTGCGATAGTCTCCAGCGGTGAGCAGCGCGCGAGCAATCCCTAAACGAAGCGCTCCTGATTGACCGTTAATGCCGCCTCCGTCACAGTTGGCGAAAACGTCAAAGTGGCCCGCGGTGTCTGTCACGCGCAACGGGGCACACGCATTGTCAACGAGCTGCTGACGGCCGAAATAATCGGCTGCATCACGGCCATTAACCGTTACCTTGCCCGTCCCTGGAATAAGGCGTACACGAGCAGTGGCCTCTTTGCGGCGGCCCGTGCCTGTGTAAGTAACGCTAGTGTCTGCCATAGATTAGGCCCTCCAATCGATCTTGGTGGGGTTCTGAGCTGTATGGGGATGTTCGGGACCTGCATAGACCTTCAGCTTCGTAGCCTGCTGACGGCCTAAGCTCGTCTTCGGAAGCATGCCCTTAATTGCATGCTCAACAACACGCTCAGGGTGCTTCTCCATGGCTTCCTTGAAGGACTCGAAATGCATACCGCCAAGCCAGCCAGAATAGCGCCAGTATGTCTTCTTCTCAGCTTTCGTGCCGGTAAGCTGGACCTTATCGGCATTAATCACTATGACGAAATCGCCTGTGTCTGTATTGGGCGTGTATTGGGGCTTATTCTTGCCGCGAAGCGCCATAGCAGCAGTCGTCGCCAGACGACCAAGGGTCGCGCCATCAGCATCAATGAGCACCCACTTGCGCTCTACCTCGCCCGACCGCGCAAAATGAGTCGATTTTTCCACTTGACTCCTCCACATTACGTATTTCCGTGCTCGTTCTTGTCAGAGATTACGGGGCTCTGCAAAAGAAGCCTTCCTAGTATAGCGCTCTCGCCATAAGCAGGACACCTGCTTTTTTCTATGCATTTTTCCGCGGGATTTGCCGCTGCCCTATAGTCCAAGGGAGCAGGTGGTGGATGAGCAGATCAAACGGCCAGATGACCAACAAAGATCCCAAAGTGAGAAGAAGACCACATACCAGCTGCAAAGTTATCGGCGCGGATGACGCATCAATGCCAACCCCGATAAAAAGCAGCGCCTTGCTCAGATTCATGGCTGGCGCGGACAAAGCGTAGAAAACGATGCTGTCTCTCCCAACGAACTCAAGTACAGGGCAAGCCCTCAAGGCCTGTGAGAAAAGAATAGCTCCCCATGAGCCGACGAGCGCTATGAGAAGCGCAGCCGCTGCATCAAGGAGGGGTACGCCAAAAGTCGAGACTGATACCACCTCTGGGCTCACAAAAGCAAGGGGAACTTGCTCCATCGCGCATACACAAAATAAGCTGATTGTGATTGCCCCAAAGCAGCCAACGAGAGCGACGTTCCTTGAGATTGCAGATAAAACATCTCGCAGAGCAACGCCGACCAGAATATAACCCGCGGCCTCTAATCCAGAGATAAGCTGAAAAGGCAACGCGATCGCAGGGCCTACGCTCCACCATAGTTGCTCGCAAATAACAAGCAAAGCACCCGCCCCCGCGCATGCCGCCGTTTGCACATGTTCTGAAACGCAGAGTCGCAGTAACGCTCTTAGCAATACAAATGCACAGAGCTCCCCCCAAAAATACGCCCATAAAAACCATAGGCCCCGCCCCATGATCAGAACTTCCCAGGCTGCCGCGACGAGGCTTTCGCTTGCCTCAGAGCCAAACTGTGAGGCAAGAGACGGAAAGAGCGCAAGAAAGCCAGGCTTTGCCAGATAATAGAGAGAAAAGACATAGTAAGGGACAACAAGGCTTCGAGCACGGCTCAAAACAAACCCATGGAGGTTCTTGGTGCGTACATGGAGGACAAGCCCCCCCAGCAAAAAGAAGAGCGGCATATGAAAAAGGTAGAGGGCCACATGAAAACCAGCTAGTCCTGGAAGCCAGATGCTCTCGCCTTGCCCGTTGGTAAGATGACCGAGCGCGACAAGCACGATGCCCGTACCTTTCGCCACGTCTATCCAATTCACCCTCTGTTTTTGCTTGTTTGTACAGTCCACACTTCAATCCGTCTCGTGCTGAGGGCCTGCAGAGCGCAAGAAGGCCTTCATTTCATCTAGTCTCGACTCAGCCTGCTTTCGCCCTTGCAGGTAAAGGTCAAGCAAGCGACTTCCATCGCGCTCGTTGGTGGCAACCTCAACGGGCTTTGATGGGGAAAACACAAAAGCTGTACCTTGCTCCTCTAGCTTCCACAAAAGATCGCGCTGAGCATTGTAACGAAGGTATCGACTACGGAGAGCCTCAAGATAATAAGGATAATCGTCATAGCGATGCGAGCGCACGGCTATCAGCTCACTTGATGGCTCCTTTTCATACGTGCGGTCCTGCGTCACAACCACAACTGCTCGCAATGCCGGCGTATAGTCTTTGGGCAAGGGAGAGAGCGCATCAGCAAGGCCGAGCGCCGCTGCAAAGGGAATGGAATCAGTGGTTCCTCCATCCAGATAGCGATGGCCATCGATTTCGACCATTTGGGAGACGACCGGCAACGACGCTGACGCGCGCACTTTAAGAATGTCAGTTGGCAACGTTTCTACCGGCAGGTAAGCGGCTGTGCCAAACACCACATCTGAGGCAATTGCGTACATGGCCATGGGGTTGTCATTGAATACATTGTTGTCGCATGGGTCGAGACGGTTTTGGACTTTGTCATATACGAAGTCCCCCCCGGTCAAATTGCCTGTTCGGACAAGGGAGGTAAAGGACATGAAACGTCTGTCGTCACGAAAGGCAAGCATGATCCGCATGGTACGGCCGAGCTGGTGACTTTTGAAGTTGATGGCATTCATTGCCCCGGCTGAGGTGCCCCACACGCTTGCGAACACTCCCGCTAGGCCATGTTCCATCAAGACGTCAAGAATGCCAGCAGTGAATATACCGCGATATCCACCGCCTTCGAGAACCAATGCGACACCACTTTCCCTCTGCTTCATCAAGGCCTCCTCTTTCCTATCCTAGAGGACCTGCTCCATGCCAACTTTGTACGGCGTAAGGCCAAGTGAACGATAAAAGTCCATAGCCTTAAGGTTGCAGCACCACACATTGAGTGTCACGTTATAAAAACTATGGCTTCGTGCCCAACTCAAAACATATTTATAAAGCGCCGTACCGATATGATCACCACGATAGTGCTCATCAACACAAAGGTCATCGATATACAACGTTTGAATTGGCTGCATGTTGTTTGAATGCGAGAAGTCCTCAGCTATGCAGAACACATAGCCTACAACACCCACAGAAGGGTGGCTTGCATCGTATGCCACAAAGACGGGCCTTGTCTCATCAGCCAAGATTTGGCAAAGCTGCTCGTCAGTGTATTTGCGGGTATGTGGCCTAAAAAGATCGGGCCTGCCCTCATAGTGCACCATCAACACTTGGTTGAGCAGATCTATTAGCCTTGGAAGGTCTTCTCTTGTCGCCCGCCTGATAATCATGGAGCCCTCCAAAATTTGAGCAGGACCTCTGCGGAACGCTTGCGATGCCTCGCATGCAGAAAAGGCCACATATACAAAGACATAGCGAAGCATTCCCAAACTGTATCAGGGTATATACTAAACAGACGTTCTTTGACATTCGTATGGTGACACTTTCCCACCCGCGTCATGGGGGCGACTGGTTTCGACAGGGTAGCTCTGAGACGGGCAGCAGGCCGTGGTCTCCTCGCCACGTTAAACAGGGGTACTGTCAAATTGAATTGACAACGATTCTTCTTATGAGCCAGCTACTCTGGCTCTCGCTGCTTAATTAAAAAGTAGCGCGTCAATCTAGGGGCTTCTCCCGACTCTAGTGCGACGTCATCTAGGGAGATGCACGCGCGGACGTAGCTGGTATGCCGCTCGCTAAGAATGAACCAACTGGAACGCCAAGCGCTGGTCAATGCGTGCGAGGCGTTTGAGATCTAAGCATAGACTGAGCCTGGAGACACCTATCAGGGGGTTATCTTGGACCGGAGTTCGATTCTCCGCGCCTCCACCATGCAAACTTCACTCGAACTCCCCTTCTGAACTGCGGAAATAAGTTCGGCAGGGGCGCTCGGGACATTTTTCACCAATAATTACGTGCTTCTATTGACGGCCGCTGAACGACAGGCTTGCGGCTGGCGACACATTATTGTTCGATCTTAAGAGCTGAGCTACTTTAAGCACTTGGGCTAATAGCGCATTGTGCCCCGGATATCTGGCTCCGGGGCCAGCCATCATCTGTCAGTATAAATGAGACTCTGCTGGCTCAAAAGTAAAAAGGCCATCTTTGCTGCCAACGGCGGCTAAACAGTCGCTTATGGCACAAGCTTATGTCACAAATTATTGTGTGCAATAAAGACCTCGCCATAATATTTATGGCGAGGTCTTTATTTACCATCTCATCTAGTGCCTTCTGGCGGCCTTATCTAGAGTTCCCCTTGAAGCAGGGATCCCACCGCGAAAAGAGCTCTAATCGATCTGCTCAAACTTGTCGGGACCAAAACCGCAAATTGGACACTTGAAATCCTTGGGCAAGACAGTAGCAGGCGTTTCATAGACATACCCACAAACCGTACAGCGAAAATGATGCATATTGGCTTTATCTGCAACCTTAGTGACCTTTGTAGGGTCAGCCCCAGCAATATAAGAGGAGGCCTTCGGCGGAGTTTTTCCCTTAAGGACAGAATGGTAGTACTCATACGTTAAAGGCTTGTCATCTGAAAGAACCTCTGCATCAGTCATCTCGCCTATAAACATCAGGTGAGTTCCCACGTCAACCGTCTGCACAGTGGCACATACAATAAGAGCGCATGCCCCTTCAAGCGTATAAGGGTCGAACATGCTAGAAGTCTCAGTCTCGATGCCATCAAACTTGTTGAAATCACGCGAGCTCTTAAATCCAAACCTGCCAATGAGCGGCATGTCCGCCTTTTGAGAGAGAACGGTTAGCGTGAAATGGCCGGCTTCTTTAATTACACCACAGGTATAGTTCTTTTTGTTAACGGTAACAGCTAGCTGCAGCGGCTCACTTGTAACCTGCAGTGCCGTGTTGATGACACATGCGCCTGTGTGCTCTCCATCAGTCGCTGAGACTATATAAAGTCCAGACGAGAGTTTAAACAAAGCCGTCTTATCCATCGCGAGCGTCTCCTTCTGGCAGGACAGCCCCTCTGTCTTGCCGCTTACCTACTCCTCTACCAGCTCAAACATATCCGCACCAACGCCGCAGACAGGGCAGACGAAGTCTTCAGGAAGCTCGGGCGTATCAACGGTAACCTCATAACCACAAACAGTACAACGGAATGTATAGGTCTTCTTTTCGTCAGACATACAAACCCCTCCTGAAATCGAGTCTCTCCACACGCCTATTTGACGTGTCAAAAACAGTATACATGAGGAAAAGAGCCGCACCTATGCCTTTACACAGGCGGAGGAAGCAAAACTACTAGCGGCTACGTTCCTTGAGTGCACGCTGCACGTCACGATCCGATTGGCGGCGGGCTAAATCGCGCCTCTTATCATAGAGCTTCTTTCCCCTTCCGAGGCCGATCAGAAGCTTGACGCGATTGTGATCATCAAAATATAGCTCAAGGGGCACTACAGAAAGGCCCTTCGTGCGCAACTTAGTATCTAGATACGCAATCTGGCGACGATGCAGCAAGAGCTTACGGCGGCGGTCCGGATCCACATTCCAAACGCTGCCATGAGAGAAAGGGTGAATGTGCACACCAACGAGCCAGAGCTGACCGTCACGGACGATGCAAAAAGAATCGCTGATCTGGCACGGCAACTCGCGCAGGCTCCTGACCTCAGTGCCCGTGAGCACAACCCCAGCTTCATAGGTCTCACCAATTTCATAGTCATGGTGAGCCTTGCGATTGCGAGCTATCGTTTTCTTTTCACGCCGAGGCACAGGAGCCGCTCCCATCAGAACCCTTGCTATCACGTGTGGCCTTTGAATCTACATCATCAGCACGTATAAGTTGCAAAAGCGCCATCGCTGCGCTTTCTCCCACCAAATCCCGGGCCCGCACCGTCAGCTTTGTGGCGAGATCGCGCTCGCCGACTCCGGCAGCATCAGTGGCGCACATCAAGAGGCAGATAGCGATTTCGGCATTCGCCCCATCGGGTAGACCCTCCTTGCCGAGGAGCTCTTGCGCCTCAGCATCACTTACTTCGTCTGGATCATGGTCTGTGCCCTTTGACTCCTTTAGGGCTACCTCTAGAACCGAGTCACCTGTCTCAAGTCTGCGCCCTGCGCGCAAGGCGGCTGCAGCCACACGGGGCTTTTTCGTAGATGCAAACCAGTTAGCGAAATTAGCGAACGCACGGGCCAGGTGCTTAGCATCGCTTGCACGCTCAAAAACTGAATAGGTCAACGCAAGATATTCTTTCATATCCCCGGAAACTCGATAAAGGTCAGCGAGATTCAACCGATGCTCGCAATTCATGGGGTTCCAGCGTATCGCCTGTTTGAGAGCGCGCATTGCGCCATCATAGTCACCGAGATGCACCTCGGCTAGCGCAAAATCCCCGTAAAGGCGTTCGAGGGGCTCGCCGATATCACGCAGCTCGCGTGGATCTGACTCGACACGACGATATGCCAAACGCTCAAAGATGGTTGGGAAATCGAACCACTGCACCTCATCAGTAGTGGGGCAGTTGCGGTCGACGTATTCTTCTGCATCCTCAGCAAGGCGGGCAAGTAACTGCTCAGCAGACTCATCTTGGCCCTGCAGCAGCAAGCCTTCTGCTTGGGCTAGCTTGTCTTCCATCGCTGTCTCTGCGCTCATCATGCTCCCTGTACGTCAACTGCCGCTTTATTGTAACGTACCCAAATCTAAAGCCACACACTCTCAACGCCGAAATGTCCGGCAAACTGCAGATATCTATAGAAAGCACTGGTTGAACGACCTCATGCCATTCAACCAGTGCACAGAAGCAACTGCCAGCCTCGGAAACGCCATCGACCACATCAAAGCGCTACGAAGCTATGCTTCCCATTGTTGCGAAGCCGCTTAAAACTTGAGGAACGTTTCACGGGAAGCACCGCATACCGGGCACTTCTCAGGAGCATCGCCGACAACGGTATAGCCGCACACAGGGCAGATATAAATGGTGCCAAAATCAGCATCCTTGCCCTGCTTTACAGCATCAAGCGCTTGCTGGAACAATGCGGCGTGTTGCTTCTCCGCCTCCAAAGCGCCATGAAATGACCGCTGCGCCTCCGGCTCGTTTTGGAATTTAGCCGCGTTGAGGTAAACCGGATACATCTGCTCTACCTCACCGAGCTCGCCCTGTATGGCGCCCTTGAGATTTTCTTCCGTAGAGTTGTATCCGAAGACGCCATTTGCCGTCACAGCAGCGCCCTGCGTCTCGCCATCAATCGTACGGAAATGGTTTGTAGCATGCACCTGTTCAGCGGCAGCAATAGCCTTAAAGAGACGGCTCACATTTTTGAAGCCCTCCTTTTCAGCAACATCTGCCCAGATCAGGTAGCGCATATGTGCCATGCTCTCCCCCGCATATGCTGAATGCAGAAAATCCGAGGTCATAGAATTTTTAACTGACATTTTTCCTCCATCCACTGCGATCTACACATATTCTTCTATAAACCGATCCACTAACGCTGGATCCGTTGTCCTTTTAAACAGCGGAGGTCCGCTCTTGAGGGTCTCATTACGCTCATGGAATGGCACCCGCTTGGCTTTATAAAGAATGCCGAGGGGAATCCTCTCACCAAACTCTGACGCCACTGCTAGGGCGGCCATGCGATCAGAAGGATCATATGAGCTGCCCAAGTCATAGACACGTTCATTATACCAAGCGTATGTATTAAGCTTATTGAAGCTCACACAAGGCTGCAAAATGTCAACCAGCGCGTACCCCTCATACGAGATTGCCTCCTTCATCAGCTTGACAAGCTGATCATGATGGCCGACAAAACCGCGAGCTACAAAGCCAGCTCCCGCCGCAATCGCAATTGCAAGCGGATTGAGAGGGTCGGCTATGTTACCGTCTACTTGGACGTCTGTTTTGATTCCAAGCATTGAGGTCGGAGACGCTTGTCCTTTGGTAAGACCATATATCTGGTTGTCATGCACGAAATGCGCAAGGTTCACATTGCGGCGGATGGCATGGATGAAGTGACCAGCACCCTCACCATATGAGTCACCATCTCCGGTACTGACAACGACCGTGAGGTGCTCATTGGCAATTTTTGCTGCTTCGGCAGCAGGCAAAGCCCTTCCGTGCAGTCCGCAAAAAGCGTTGGCATTAAGATACTGGGGAATTTTTGCAGCCTGCCCTATACCAGCTGCAAGCAGCACCTGACTCGGCTCAAGACCTAATCCCTCCAGTGCTTCTTTCAAACAAGCCAAGATTGAGAAATTGCCGCAGCCGGGACACCAAGCGGTTTCAGAGGCACAATGAAACTCTTCTTCCCTGACGCTATCTGCCTGAGCGCTCATCTGTTATCAGCCCCCTCCCAAATACGTTCCGCAATTTCTTCTCCAGAGATCTGACGCCCATCATATTTGAGTATGCGAGCATCGCATACGATGCCAGTTTCGCGTCGAATAAGCTCTGCCAACTGGCCCGTCGCATTTTGTTCCACATCAATGATGCGCGAAGCTTGCTTACTCTTGTCGAGAAGCAGGCGCTGAGGCAACGGATAGACATCGCCAAACACTAAGGCAGCATAACAGCCTTCCTTGCCCTCATTGAGAAGGCCTACTGCCTCTGTCAGAGGTGCCCACATTGATCCCCAGCCAATAAACAGCACATCAAAGTTATCAGTACCTATGAAGGCGGGCTCCTTGAGTTGAGCTTTGATCCCGTCGATCTTACGCATGCGTTTATTAACCATCTGAACGCGCATCCGGGCTGACTCGGTGATATGGCCAGCTTCATCATGTTCGTCGCTGTCAATTGCTACGATGTGTCGTCCATCCCCGGGAATAGCCCGTGGCGACACACCGCTGTCAGTGTCGCGATAACGAAGGTAAGGGCCCTTTTGATCGACCTCGTCCCCTACAGGCGCCACAGAGATTCGTGCTGGATCGAGACGGGTGATCGTCCAAGATGAATCCCCGATATACTGGTCGCTCAGGACGATGACAGGCACCTGGAAGCGCTCGGCCAAATCAAAGGCACGCATGATTTGATAAAATGCGTCCTCGCCGTTACGCACGGACAGGACTATTCGTGGAAACTCCCCTTGTGATGCAGAGATGGCAAACAGAAGGTCACTTTGCTCAGTGCGTGTGGGCAGGCCAGTCGCCGGGCCTGGACGCTGCACGTCGACGACGACCAAAGGGACCTCGGCAATCCCAGACAACCCGAGAGCCTCTACCATAAGAGAAAATCCCCCGCCGGAAGTCCCTGTCATGGCGCGAGCTCCCGCAAACGATGCACCTATTGCCATATTGATGGCCGCTATCTCATCTTCAGCCTGCTCGACTACCAACCCCACCTCATCGGCCTTAACCGCTAAAGCTTCCATCAGAGGAGTCGCCGGAGACATCGGATAGGCCGAATAGAAGCGCAATCCAGCCGCTATCGCGCCTAGAGCCATCGCTTGGCTTCCTGAAATGAGCAGATCGCCAGCATGTGTCCCTGTCAAATGAGGAAAACGCTCGCGAACTGCCTCAAAGCCTCTCCGCGCTGCTTTTTGGTTGATTTCGAGGTATTTTGGCTTTATGGAAGCAGACAATGCGTTGTCAATGCCCTCCAGAGGCTCTCCGAACAATTTTAGTATCGCCCCTGTGGCTATGCTCCCGGAGACACGGGGATTACCCAGCTCCTTTGCCATGGAATTCATATCGATAGCAATGACGCGAGGATCGTCCGCCTCAATCGAGCTGTCGCAAAGAATGAACCCATCAGCTGAGAGCTGTGAGCTGTGCTCCCTGATAGTCGTGCTATCAAGTGCGACAATGCCGTCTAGGTGATAGCTATGACCAAATACGCCCTCATTACCAAAACGAACCAAAGAAAAATTGTGTCCCCCTCTAACACGTGACATGAAGTCTTTTTGAGTGAAGACGCTGTAACCGGAGCGCTTGAGCATTCGCTCAAGGACCGCAACTGTGGTCTCGATGCCCTGCCCTGCTGCCCCGCCAACCAACACGTTGTACATAGCGGTATCCCCTCACTGCTATTCATTAACGCCGAAAGCTAAACCGCACAACTGTGGCGGTCTCCCTTACTCGACATTCTTGGATGCTCGAGGTCACACACATACTTTTTCTACCCGTTTTTCAGACTTTGTATACAGCGAATTTTGGCCCGTTGCTGCCTCCAGACGAGGCGAAACAGGGCAATTTTTTCACTTGCAATTAAGCGCTGACGATGTGCATATAGCGCAGCATCGCTTCAGCTGCTTTCTTGGCTCCTTCAACCGCATGGACCACTGTTTTCGGGCCAGTTACCACATCGCCTGCCGCAAAGACGCCGTCGACTGTCGTCATGCTGTTTTTGTCTACCTTGAGCGTGCCGGCGTCCGTTGCCTCAAGACCCTTGGTCGTTAAGAGAAGCTTATTTTTGGGAACCTGAGATACGCAGAAAATCGTCGTGTCACAATCTTTTTGTATTTCTTCGTCACCTAAGCCAACAAACTTCCCTGCCTCGTCCAAGACGGACTTGCGAAAGAGAGGTCCACGGTCATTGACTGACTCTACCGAGAGACCGTATTCGATATCAGCGCCATCGAGTTCTGCAAGCTCCACTTCGTCCGAGCTTGCAGAGACACCTCCCCAATTCGAATAGAGCGTAACCTGGTGGGCGCCTCTGCGAAGAGCTGTCCTCGCAACATCCATCGCGACATTGCCAACGCCTATGACGGCAACGGTCTCGCCTACGTCGCAAGACCCCGGATTCACGAGATAGTCAATTCCGAAATATACATTGCCGCGAGCCTGCCCTTTAATGCCCAAGGTCCTCGCACGCCACGCGCCTGTTCCCACAAACACGGCATCATAGCCATCACGCAGCAGATCGTCGATCTTAAGCGCGCCCCCAATCGTGGTTGCAGTACGCATCTTGACCCCAAGGGCTACAAGAAGCTCGCGGTAGTTCTCAACATAGCGATTGGGAAGTCTAAAGTCAGGAATCCCGTACTCAAGAACGCCACCAATCTTTGGCTTCTGCTCAAAAATCGTGACCTCACATCCTGCCAGGGCAAGCTTTATTGCAACAACTATGCCCGCAGGGCCAGAACCGATGATTGCCGCGCTATGCCCGTTTGGCGCTGCCTTTGAAATGGCGATCTTTTGGGTGTTTCTTTCGAGATACGATTCAGAGATATAGCTCTCAATGGCAGAGAAGTGTATGGACATCCCTTTTTTGCCTTGGATGCAGTGCCCTTCGCATTGGTTGGAATGATTGCAGACGACTGCGCATATGACGCTCATTGGATTGTTATCAAAAAGAGTTGCCCCGGCCGACTCAAGATCACGGTTCTTAAACATTGCAATGACTTCGGGAATCGGCGTATGTACAGGACAACCTTCCCGGCAAAGTGGATGCCTACATCCAAGACACCTGTTGGCCTCCTCAACGATATGTAACGCCATAACTGTCCCTTCTTCATGCGGCTGAAGTGCCAAACGTCTCAGAAGCCCCGGCGTATCCCCTGCCAAGCGAGCTAAGAAGAACGCTTGCAACATCGTCGGCCAAGCTTTGCAAAACTGACTTAGCACCCTCTAAGATACAGCCTCTCTGGATCTCAGATATGTAGCTTCAGTGTTCGAATTGGCAAGACCCTAATTGCCGTTGCCTATGCGCTCCAAAATTTCCTTGAGCTTTCCAAGCATCGTGTCAATCTGTCCTTCAGTGATGACAAGCGGGGGAAGAAATCTCAGTATCGAATCACCAATATGGTTGAGCACCAACCCCTCAGCCAATGCAGCATCGACCACGTCGCCGGCGATAGGGATATCAAGCTGCGCCCCTCTCATGAGCCCTTTCCCGCGTACTTCGCTTACGTGCGGGAGTTCCGCAAGCCCATCTGCCAGATGTTGCCCTACGACAATGACATGCTCGCCGACATTCTGTGAAACAAGGGTCTCAACGGTAGCGCGCCCGGCAGCTGCGGCAAGGGCATTGCCCCCAAATGTCGATCCATGGTCCCCTGGGCCTAAGAGGTCGGCAACCTGGGCACGAGCACTGACCGCCCCCATAGGAAAGCCGTCAGCTATACCCTTGGCCTGCGAGACGACGTCGGGCTCAATACCTGCTAGCTGGAAGGAAAAAGGCGCTCCGGTTCGGAAAAACCCGGTTTGTACCTCATCGATAATCAGGATGAGCCCTCGATCGTCACAGATTTCCCGCACTGAGCGCAGATAGCTGTTCTCGGCAGGCCAGACACCACCTTCACCTTGTATGCACTCGAGCATGATCGCGCAGGCACCTTGCTTGCCACCCTCAGCAAGCACGTCAAGTTTGTGCTCCAAAGCCGACACATCATTGAGCGACACGAAATCAAAGCCTTGGGGCATGGGCAAAAAAGTCTTATGGAAGGCGTCTTGGCCAGTTGCCGCAAGCGTTGCTAGCGTACGTCCATGGAAGCTCTTCTTGGCGCTTATAATTGTAGAGGCACCCGCGAGGTTCTTTTCCCCCCAGCGTCTTGCAAGCTTGATCGCCCCTTCATTTGCCTCTGCTCCGCTGTTGGCAAAAAACGTCTTCCAACGGGTAGAAGTCGACCCAACGACATGTCCCATAGCATCTGTCGTAGTGGAGAGCAGGTCAGCTATGCCATGAGCAAGCTCTGAGCGATTCTCGACATAAAAATAATTTCCAACTTGCCACACACGATCGATCTGTCTATGAAGAGCCTCTACAACCGCAGGATGGCAATGGCCGAGACTCGCGGCTCCTATACCCCCCAGAAAATCGAGAAAGTCACGTCCCTCGGAGTCGGTAAGCACAGCGCCGTGCGCTTCGACGAACTCCACTGGCAGGCGTTGGTAGGTGCCAATGAGGTATTGGGAATCATCATGAATAAACGGTGCATCCGTATCAAATGTGTACATGACACTATCCCTCTCTGTGGATTTCAGTCCCTATGCCTTCGTTGGTAAACATTTCAATCAAAATTGAGTGCGGAAAAGTTCCATTAAGGATAGTAACTTGTCCTACGCCTGAATCTATGCTCTCAACCGCTGCCGCTATTTTGGGAATCATGCCAGATGAGAGTTTCTTTGAATGTACTAGAGACTTTGCTTCGCTAACACTCATTTGAGCTATGAGGCTATTCTTGTCAGCGAAATCAGCATACAGGCCATCGACGTCAGTCAAAAAGAAGAGTTTATTGGCATGAAGGGCAGCCGCAATTTGGCTCGCCGCAAAATCCGCATTGATATTGTATGCACCATCTGCGCCAAATCCTACGCTCGCAATGACCGGAATGTAATCAGAGTTCAGCGTTTTTTGAATGAGGTCGATATTAACCTCACACACTTTACCGACCCGGCCCAGTTCTGGATCGAGTTGCTCAGCGCGCAATATGCAGCCATCTGCCCCTGTCAATCCAACTGCATAGCAACCGAGTTTGTTGAGGGACTCTACAAGCGTGACATTTACTTGGCCAACCAGCGCCATCTGAACTGCGCGCATCGTCTCATCATTTGTGACACGCATCCCATTCTTGAAATCCACCCCAAGGCCAAGTCTGCCCATAAGGCGAGAGATCGTCTTGCCACCCCCATGCACCAAGACCACACGTACTCCCATGAGCTTGAGAAGCAGAATGTCCTCGAGCACCTTGGATCGCAACGCAGCGTCTTCCATGGATGAGCCCCCATATTTCACGACGACGGTGGCTCCGGACCATTTCCTCATCCATGGGAGCGCCTCTACAAGTACTTCAGCTTTACGCAGCGCTACGTCGGTTGTCTTTTGCCTGATTTTTGGCATATCCCCTGTCTTTCTCGCTAAACTCCGGCAACTATCTCCTATACCATGTGCTGGCAAATTGAAAGACAGCTATGTGCGGTATTCTCCATTGATGCGCACGTAGTTATGCGTGAGATCGCAGGTCCACACGCGCGAATGGAATGTGCCCATCTTCAGTGATATTGCTATGGGTATCTCGTCAGCTTTAAAACGACGGAGCATATCTTGCTCATCCATAGGCACGGGCAGGCCTGAGCGCAGCACCGGAACACCAAGAAAGTCGATGTCCACGTTCTTTTGATTAAAAGCTACACCACATTTTCCCGCGGCAGCCGCAACACGACCCCAATTGGCGTCATGACCAAAGACGGCTGTCTTCACAAGCGGGGAGTTCGCGATAGAGCGGGCAACTTTGTCCGCATCGTCTTGTGAGGCAGCCCCCAGCACGTCAACAATGATGAGTTTGGTCGATCCCTCTCCATCAGCTGCAATGTCGCGAGCAAGGCGTTCGCATACCTCCCGTATCGCTGCGGAAATCGCAGGATATGCTTTAGAATCCACCTCTATCTCCTCACACTTCGCTGCACCGGTTGCAAGAAGAAAGCAGGAATCGTTCGTCGACGTGTCTGAGTCAACGGTAACTTTGTTGAAGGTCACCTTGACTGCGGCCCCAAGGGCCAAGCGTGCGGCTTCGGCAGTAAGCGGGGCGTCGGTAGCAATGACCGCAAGCATGGTAGCCATATTGGGCTGAATCATGCCGGATCCCTTTACAAAGCCCCCGACATGCACGGTGGAGGTCGCCCCATCAGAAGAAGCAATTTGTCCCTCAAGAGCACATTCTTTTGCGTGTGTGTCAGTGGTCATCACGGCCTCAGCCGCATGGTGTGCGGCATCGGCCGAATGCTCGAGAGCGGCAATGACTTCAGGTATGCCCTTCTCAAAAGGTCTCATCTCTAGGGGGACCCCGATGACTCCTGTGGAGGCAACAAGGACCTCCTCAGGCTCGCAGTGGAGCGCCGTCGCAACCATCTGAGTTGTTTGTTGCGCGATCTTAATTCCTGCATCACCTGTCGCCGCGTTGGCGTTGCCAGAATTGAGAATTATGGCACGTGTACTCCCATGTGCAGCATGGGCTCGAGATACTCTCACGGGAGCGGCACAGAAGCAGTTTTGCGTAAAGGTGGCAGCACAGACACAGACGCTATCTGCTGCTACAAGCGCGAGATCACGCCGAGAGGGATCATGCCTAAATCCTGCGCTTATACCAGCAGCACGTATGCCGTCAGCGGCACAGACACCTCCCTTGCAACTCTGAAACCCAAAAGAGGAAGCCGTAAGATCTTGGGATGGCACAGCCAAGGGTGTATACGTCATAGGGACGTCTCCAATCAGCAACCGCTCTCAGTCCTTTTACAAAAGCGGCTTAGATTTGTATGAAAGGCCATTTAAGGGAACGTGCCTCATACCTCATATAACAGGGGCTGCTACGTCTATGCCGGCCATCTCAGGAAGGCCGCAGACGATGTTCGCTGCTTGGACAGCTTGTCCTGCAGCTCCCTTGCCGAGGTTGTCGATTGCGCAGGAGACGATAGCCATATGATGTAACCTCGCGTCAAGCGCGAGGCCTATCTGAGCTCTTACGGAACCAGCAACAGACCCTGTACGAGGCATGTTGTTGTAGGCAAGCACGCTAACTAACGGTTCGGAGGCATATCGTCGCTCATAGATCCTCTGTAGCTCATTCTGAGTGACGCTTTCGTTTACCGGAAGGTACACCGTTGCAAGAAGGCCTCTTGTCAATGGCGCAAGATGCGGTGTGAAAACTACAGAGATAGCACGGCCAGCAACTTGGCTCAGCGTTTGTTCCATCTCAGGTATGTGACGATGGCTGGCTACCCCATACGCCTCAACTGACTCGTTGGCGTGACAATAATGTGTGCGCGCAGATGGAGCGCGCCCTGCACCAGAAACACCAGAGATCGCATCGGAAATCACAAGGTCTCCCTTTACGACGCCAGACTCAAGAGCAGGTATACAAGCGAGGGCAGTCGCCGTGGGATAGCATCCGGGGGCTGCCACAAGCACCGCCTCTCCTCGCTTGTATCGGACAGAGAGGGTCTGGAGCTCCTTTCGATTGAGCTCTGGCAGACCATAGACCGCCTGCGTAAGAAGACCTGTGGATGTATGCTTCGCTTTATACCAGCTTTCATATATGTGAGGGTCCTTAATGCGATAGTCTGCCGAGAGGTCTATCACCGTAACGCCACGCTCAATGAGCGAAGGGGTAAGGGCAAGCGAAGCTGTATGTGGCACTGCTAAAAAAGCAAGCTCTGCCGCCGAGGCGATGGCATCAGGATCGGGGGCAGACAAGCTAATGCCACTTATGCCGGAAAATGCAGGATATATCTCTGAGAGCGGGGATCCGGCGGCCTTTCGATCAGTTGCAACAGCCAACTCGAAGACGGGGTGCCCCAGCACGAATCGACATACTTCTGCCCCAGCAAATCCCGTGGCTCCAACTACGCATGTACGGATCTTATCATGACTATTCATATCGCGAATCACCATCACAATCGAATAATATTCGATATCTATACATATAAAGTATTGTTTGTGTGAGCATAATAGCATATGCAGTCTTAGTTGCAACAAAAAAATGCATAAATTTGTTTGATTCACATACACGGCTTGGCAAAGCGAAAAATGCATCGCAAGCAACAAGTAAAAAGGCTTCGCTGCCTATCCAACCGAGCAAGCGCACCTTGACTCAATCTAGCGTATGAAATGTCATGCCATCTTGAAAAAAGCCTATATCAATATTTTTAAATGCAAAGTAGCCCCTCACTACGCTGCGGACCTCATCGTCCACTGAAGAAGACCCGTCTGCTGAGCGTAGCTCAAACACTTGGGCCCCGCAGGTATCGTGCAGGTGTACTTTAAAAGCATAATGCCGTGAAGCCAGCAACTTATTGACGTCGACTATGTCACCTATGGGTATGATCGGCATTGTCTTTGCTTGCTCTCAAGGGAAAACTACCTTTTCGGAACTCCTGTGCTGCGAGACTAGTTTAACTATATCATGCCACGCTTTCAGCAGCATATGGGGCACCCCTAAGTGCCATCGCAAATTGTAACGACAGCTTGCTACGAGATGCCCCATATACCTACCCCATGCCTTGTGGGCTACAAACTCTCAGGCGATATGCCGCACGTTTTTATTTCCTTAGCAGATCGAATCGATCCGCGTTCATAACCTTGTTCCAAGTCTGCACAAAATCTTTGAGGAATTTATCTTTTGCGTCATCGCTCGCATACACTTCCGACAAAGCTCTCAATTGGGAGTTTGAGCCAAATATCAGATCAACCCTTGTTGCAGTCCACCTCTGCTTGCCAGTACTCCTATCGACTCCGACAAAGAGATTCTTATCGTCTGTAGGCTCCCACTGCGTACCCATATCAAGCAAGTTGACAAAGAAGTCGTTGGTCAACGTTCCGGGCGTATCTGTAAACACTCCGCATGTTGAGTCGCCATAGTTATTGCCTAGGACCCTCAGTCCGCCAAGAAGCACTGTCATCTCAGGCGCAGTCAATGTCAGCAATTGGGCTTTATCCACCAAGAGCTCTTCCGGGCGAGAGGAAAATTTACCATGGAGATAATTCCTGAAGCCGTCATAGTGAGGTTCAAGCACCATCATGGACCGCTTGTCAGTCTGCTCCTGCGACGCATCCATGCGTCCTGGGGCAAACGGCACCTCCAAGGTAGCCCCTGCTCTTTGAGCTGCGATTTCAATACCGACTGCGCCACCCAAGACGATCAGGTCCGCCAAGGAAACTTTCTTTTCTCCAACACTAAACTGCTGTTGGATCTTTTCATAAGCTTGAAGGACAACCCGCAGCTTCTCAGGCTGATTCACCTGCCAAGATATCTGAGGCTCGAGCCTGATGCGAGCGCCATTAGCCCCTCCCCTTCGATCAGAGCCTCTAAATGTCGATGCACTGGCCCAAGCCGTGCTCACCAGCTGAGAAACCTTCAGACCAGTTGATGCAATCGTCTGTTTCAAGGCCGCAATGTCGGCATCATCAATGAGATAACCTTCTTGCTTTGGTATGGGATCTTGCCAGATGAACTCTTCCTTAGGCACATCGGTGCCAAAGTACAGCGTCGTAGGACCCATATCACGATGCGTCAGCTTGAACCAGGCTTTCGCGAATGCATCATGGAACTTTTCTGGGTTGGCATAGTAGTCTTTAGCGATCTTTTCATAGGCAGGGTCAAACTTCAAAGAAAGGTCGGCTGTCGTCATCATTGGCCGATGCTTTTTCTTCGGATCAAACGCATCAACCACCATGTCTTCTTCGTCAACGTCCTTCGCCAGCCAAATGTAAGCTCCCGCGGGGCTCTTGGTCAGCTCCCACTCATATTTGAAGAGCATCTTGAAGTAGCCCATGTCCCACTTTGTCGGATTGGGCTTCCATGCGCCTTCGATGCCGCTTCCAATGGTATCTTCTGAGTTTCCCTTGCCGAAATCGCTCTTCCAACCTAAGCCCTGGTCCTCTATCGGCGCTCCCTCTGGCTCGGGGCCCACATGGCTTGCCGGTGCAGCTCCATGGGCCTTTCCGAAAGTATGCCCCCCGGCTATCAAGGCAACCGTCTCTTCATCATTCATGGCCATACGGCTAAAAGTCGCCCGCACATCCTTTGCTGCAGCTACAGGGATAGGCTGGCCATCAGGGCCTTCTGGATTGACATAAATTAAGCCCATTTGCACAGCGGCAAGGGGATTGTCGAGCTTGCGATTGCCAGAGTAGCGTGAGTCGGCCTTATCACTTGTGGCCAGCCACTCCTTCTCTGAGCCCCAGTACACGTCCTCCTGTGGCTCCCAGACGTCTTCTCGGCCACCTGCAAACCCGATCAGCTCGCAGCCCATGGATTCGAAAGCGCAGTTGCCCGCCAAGATCATGAGGTCTGCCCACGAGATTTTCTTACCATATTTTTTTTGATCGGCCACAGCAGCCTTCTGGCCTTATCGAGGTTGATGTTGTCCGGCCAACTATTGAGGGGCGGGAACCTCTGTGTGCCATCCCTAGCACCGCCACGCCCGTCCATCGCACGATATGTCCCTGCGCTATGCCAAGCCATCCTTATAAATAAGGGACCATAGTTGCCATAATCTGCAGGCCACCATGGCTGAGAGCTTTTCATGAGAGCATATAGGTCCTTCTTCACTGCCTCGAGATCGAGCGTCTCGAACTCTTTGGCATAGTTGAACCCCGGTCCCATAGGATTAGACAGCTCAGAATTTTGGCGAAGAACGGAAAGGTCTAGTTGATTGGGCCACCAATCCTTGTTTTTGGTTCCTTTTGTAAAGTCAGGTCGACTGTTTGTAGATTCCATGGCCATACCATCCGATTGTTTGTCCATTTTTTTTCATTTCTTATGATTGTTGCTTTTCCCATCATTTGGCTTGTTGTCATTCTTTAGACCAACTCTATACGGGTTTGCTGGAAACCACCCCCTTTTAACGCGCTCTTCCTGCTCAAACAGCTCATTTATGCTCCACAAAAACGTGAATCCTAGAATTGCGACAAGAGAAGAGAGCCATAACGTTGAGATGATTGCTGCAGCACCCAAACAGATTGCGCCAAACAACAAAAAGACCGGCCAGCACCCTTTGCCAAAGTAGTATTGTGCCTTAATCACAATTGGATGGAAAACCCCAATTATGACAAAAGTACATCCGCCAATAACTAGTCCAAGCCAGTGCATACCAGACTCCTCATCAAGTGGAAAGCTTCTTTTGACAGTCAGGACATATTCCGAGAAATGTCACATCATGTTTATCAACTTTAAAACCATATTTTTGCTCTACCTTTTTATCCATAGCTGCTTCATCCGCAACATCATCAGCATTAATATCGAATATAGCACCACAAACTTTACACTTAAAATGATAGTGATGATCCAGTCTCGTATCGTACCTCGCTAACTCTCCTGGCAATATGACGCGTTGTATGTCGTGATTATCTGCAAGCTGATAAAGGTCTCTATACACCGTAACTTTGCTAATAGATGGATGAAGTTTATGCACCTCTTCATAAACTTCATCCACAGTCGGGTGCGAATTAAGTTTTCGAATCGCCTCTAAAATAATCTGTCTTTGGACAGTATTGCGTTTCATATGCTTCCTTTATTGAAATCAGATTTCAATAAGAATTGAAATACAACACGTGTGAGCTGTCAAGGGCCTACGGCCAAATGGTTATTTTTTTGCTGCCCACTGGCATCAACAGACCTTCTCGAATGCTAGGTGCGCTTATTCACATGAGGTTGACTATGCCTATTGGCATCTAAAGGAAAACTAGAAATGCTCACCTAGCAAATAGATGTTGCAACAGAATATGCCCTAGGCCCCTTGTTTGGAAATTTCAGGTGTATATGGATGACATACAATTCCATAGTGTGTTTGTGGTGTGTAAAATAGCGTGAAAATAAAAAAAGCCAGAGGACTAAGCCTCTGACCTGCTGTTTTTGGTCGGGATGACTGGATTCGAACCAGCGACCTCTCGGTCCCGAACCGAGCGCTCTACCAAGCTGAGCCACATCCCGCTAGCAGCGATACTTTAGCAGACTTGACGCTTGCTGACATGTGTGATTTGAGTTGCATAGGACCACCAGCCGCGCTCTGCGGCTGCTTGAGCAACCTGCTGAGCCGACTTGGCCGTCTTGCAAATCCCAAAAACGCAGCTACCTGACCCACTAACCATGGCGCCTAAAACACCCGGCTGCCGTACAAGCCATGAATGGACTTCGCTGATAGCGGGAAGCAAGCGACAAGCAACTATACCAAGGTTGTTTGACATATGAGCAACAACCTGTGAGAGGTCACCTGATCTCATGGCACAAAGCAAGCCATCAATTCTTTGGGTTGGCACTGGGTCTTGATCAAACCCCGCATAAGCCTCCGCCGTTGAGATGCCGCTCAGAGGCTTCACAAGTACAATTGGAGCAAAAGGCGCATAAGGAAAGGTCTCCTTGAGCACATCGCCGGCCCCTGTTAAAAAAGAGGGGCGCGGATCAAGGAAGAAAGACACATCAGCACCAATGCACCTCGCCACTTGTGTAACCTTTGGATCTTTTAGATTTATGTTCCAAAGCTGGCAAAGGCCCCGCAAAGTCGTTCCCGCGTCGGAAGAAGAGCCCCCCAGCCCCGCCTGCAACGGAATATGCTGGCGCACCGATATGTGCACCTGCGGTTCGATGCCATAAGCTGACGCTAGGCTCCTTGCAGCTTTCCAAACGTTGCTTTTCTCCACCGGGACATCTAAGCATGAGTCCATATGCACCGCAAAGTCATTTGCCGGCTCAAGACAGACTTCATCAGAAAGTGTCAAAGCTACCATAACAGAGTCAACATAATGATAGCCACGACTATCTTGCTGTGTCATTACACCAAGAAAGAGATTTACCTTCGCTGGCGCGGCAAGCCTAAGGCCGTCATGCCTCACGAGACTACCCTTCAACTGCTGTCGTATAGTCGAGCAAGCGCTCGCCAGTCTCGCTGTCGTAAAGCTCTACCGTTCCTGTGAGAACGTCAACATATTGGTAGGATTGACGCGCCGTGCGACCACGACGCTCCTCCACCTCTATTACAAACAAGGAAGGGTGCACATTGAGCAAGGTACCGGTACGTTCCACAATGCGCGAACGCCCCATATTGGCACGCACACGCAAACGCTTGCCTTGCATAGCGCTCATTTCACTGCGGATCTGATCAATCCTATTTACAGGGGGGACTTCGTTGTCCATCTTTCCTCCATATGACACAACACATGTCATGGGCCTGGCATGTTCATATAACTCCATTAGTGTACAGCGCAAAATCACTATTCACGAAAACAAAAACAAGTCGCAAAAGATTTGCTAAGATTTCAGTTTCTGAAGCCCTTTTCTGCGTCAGCATCTTCAAAAAAGCATTCTTCCGCAAGCCGCCCGTTTTTTCTTATTTTCACAGCAAGATCGTCAAGAGCACGCCGACGATGAGAGATCTCGTTTTTCTCATCCAGACTAAGCTCAGCCATAGTCTTGCCCGGAGTCTCAACAGGAAAGAAAAGAGGATCATATCCAAAGCCCCTCTTTCCGCGCGGCTCATGGCCTATGATACCAAGGCAGTCGCCAGAGCCCTCTATAAGCTCAGGTTGCTCTTCGTGTTTTTTTCTGTAAAGCATCACAACTGTTGAATGAAAGCGTGCATGGCGGCGCTCATCAGGAACTCCATCAAGCTTGCGAAGGAGCTTGGCGTTATTTGCCTCATCGTCACCATGGACTCCTGCCCAGCGGGCAGAATAGACACCTGGTGCCCCACGTAGCTCGTCAACACAAAGACCCGAGTCATCGGCGATTGCAAAATTCATCCCGGTCTCTTCGAGCGCAGCTTGTGCCTTAATTAATGCATTGTCATGAAACGTCTCGCCATCTTCAGCTGGATCCGCAAAATCGCCAAGATCCGCTATGGGCACAAATTGCATCCCTGGCATACGACGAGAGAGGATCTCTCTGATCTCAACAAGTTTGTGGAGGTTTCCTGTTGCAACGACTATGGTATGTGCAGGATCCCCTGCTGACGAACAAATATAAACCATCTTGTTCCCTCTGTGTTTTATCGAGGAAAAGGGGCTGCTGAAGCGGCCCCCATCAAATGCATGGTGGGCGATGACGGATTTGAACCGCCGACCTTGTGCGTGTAAAGCACCTGCGCTAGCCACTGCGCCAATCGCCCGTGCTATGAGAGTGTATCATGAGCAACATGAATACTACGCTTACACAGCTTGCAGATTTACTGAAAGATAACGATTTACTCGTAAACGAGATCGTTATGCTAGGTAGATCATCTAAAGATTTTATATGTGGAGCTGACTGTGACTCTCGTGTAGCCGATCACAATCACCTCTTTATATGTAAGGGAAACGCCTTTAAGTCTGCCTATCTCACTGCGGCCGTCGACGCTGGAGCTGCTGCCTACATGTGTGATGAAAGCCACGCTGCCGAGCTAGCATCAGTTGCGCCTAACACTCCTGCGCTCGTAGTTCCAGACGATAAGCTTCGCCATGCCATGGCGCTTATTTCAGCCGAGGCGTGGGGACACCCCGACCATGATCTCACCATCATTGGCATTACAGGCACCAAGGGCAAATCTACGGCATCGTATATGCTGCGTTCCATTTTCGATGTTGGCCCTGACGGCAGAGGCGAAGAAGGCTCAGTAGCTTCTGTAATTGGATCAATCAAAACCTATGATGGCATCGAATGCCTTGAAAGCCACAATACTACGCCTGAATCCCCTGACCTCTGGCGACACCTAGCCCATGCGCGCACCTCTCGGCACAATCCGGTTGTCATGGAAATATCCAGCCAGGCACTTAAATATGAACGTGTAGACGGCCTTTGCCTCAGCGCAGGCTGCTTTCTTAATATCGGGCATGACCACATATCGCCCCGGGAGCACCCGACCTTCGAAGACTATTTTGCAAGCAAGCTACGCATTTTTTCTCACACCGACACGGCTGTTATAAATCTGGGAACGTCCCATGTGGCAGATGTAATCTCAGCGGCGTCGCGCTGCTGTCGGCTCATAGGCTTTTCGGCAGATGGACCTCATTCCCAAGGCCACAATGCCGTGATTTGGGCTGACCACACGACTTCAGACGAGGGGACTGTAAGCTTTATTGCTCACACCCCCACGTGGACGGGACGCTTTCTCTTATGCATGCCGGGCCTTTTCAATGTCGAGAACGCGCTTTGTGCAATCACAGTTGCTTGGCTGCTTGGCATTGATCCTCAACAAATTCGCACCGGCCTCGTTCGCTGCCGCGTGCCTGGTCGTATGGAACTTATCAACTCGCCGGATCCACAGGTGCTCGCAATAGTTGATTATGCTCACAATAAGCTCTCATACCAGCGTTTCTTCTCCTCTATCAAAAGGGAGTTCCCCGGCAGAAGAATCATCGCCGTGCTCGGCGCGCCTGGTGACAAGGCCCAAGAGAGACGCCACGAGCTCCCCGAAGAAGCCTCAAAATGGGCTGATGCGCTCATATATACCGAGGAGGACCCCGGACATGAGCGCGTTGAGGATATTTGCGCCGAAATGCTTGCTGCGACCCCAGTCGGCCAACGAGCAGAGATCGTATGCGACCGTCCGAGCGCAATCTCACGAGCTGTAGACATCGCCTATGAGCAGAGTAGGCCAGCTCTCATCTGCCTCCTTGCTAAAGGAGACGAAACTGACCAACATGAAGGGGACGTTTTTGTTCCCTGCGAAACCGATGGCAGTCTCTTTCTGAAGGCCATGGACTCCCGCAGTCATTGCTCACCTGATATATAGTAACGTCTGAGATCAAAGAGGAGATTTTATGCCTGCACTCTCTTTGCCCACCTTCCCTGCCGACCCATCGCGCCTACCCGAAGATATGGCTGTGCGCTTTTCGCGCATTAAGCATGTAGTTTCCGATACTGATGGCACTATGGTTACAGGGGGCTCTGCTCTCAATGACTCTAAGGGCAGACCTTCTGCTAGGCTGAGTCAAACCTTGGTCGACTTAAAGAGATGCAGCATCGATGTCATCCCTTGCACGGGGCGTAACAGGGCAATGATTCGAGAAGATGTTCGCTTGCTGGGGCTAACGGGTTGGATCGGCGAAATGGGCGGGATACTCTGCCTGCATGAGGGAGCAAAAAACGACTGGCGCTATTTCACAGCCGACATGCCATACGACCCTACATGTGGGAAAACTCCTCATGATGTGATATGCGAGACCGGTGTTGTGAAGCGCTTGCTTACGCGCTGGTACGATTCTCTTGAGCTGTACAACGACAACGGCATCGGGTATCAGTACCGTGAGGTCTCCATCGCGCTGCGTGGCACAGTTCTCGAAGACGAGGCACAAACAATGCTCAACGAAACGGGTTTGCCCATCTACCTTGCCGACAATGGGTTTGTAACGCGCATTACCGGTAAGACGATCTTGCCTATATTTGAAAACGGCAAGGCCGAAGATGTTCATACCTATCACATCACGCCACGAGGACTGGATAAGGGCTCCGCAACGGCACGCTACCTCGAACTTCGTGGCTGGGATCCTGATGAGGTTATGGCCTGTGGGGACTCACCTGCAGACTGCGAGATGGCTGCACACGTCGGTACCTTCTTGCTGATGCGCAACGGCATCAGCAACCCTAAGACGCAAGCCGCGCTTGCCACGGCAGCAAATACGTTCGTATCAACGCAAGCCGCTACCGACGGATGGTGTGATGCGATGCAATTGCTTATTGCCTTACATGCATAAAAAGCAACATGATACATCTGGGCTAGACGCCTCATGTCCGAGGCTAGCCACGCGCATGACGCGCATGGGGCTGCTGCTTCTTCCTAGTCGATCTGTGCATGATAAAAGCCACAACAATGCAGCCCAAGGCTAGAATCGCCAAGGCTATCACAACGAGATCGATTTTTCCAAAGGCAACAACCGTACGCGTTGCATAGAGAGGATAGCTGGCAACAACCTGCCCTTCTAGCAGCACGTCCAGCGTCGCCACCTGCTCACCCGCTGATATGGAAGAAACCACAAGCTGATAAGCGTCTCCTTCTTCAAACACTTTGTTAGCATCCCAATTGATCTGAGTTTCGTATTGCTTGGTAGTGTCAATGATCGAAGATACAGCTTCATCTGTCTTTACTGCCAAATCCGAGCCGCCAGAGAGAAGAGTGCCAACGGATGCATGGACGAGTTTCGCATCCGCTACTGTCGAAGTTCCGTCGCTCCAAGTATGATGCTCACAGTCAGACAAAGTTCCATCGAGGGCCGCTGAGACCTCTGGATAAAGAGTTGCCTGGTTAGCTGAGTGCATCACTGCACCAAGCACCGAAATGCTTTCATTTGACCCTGAGAAGACAAGACATTTGCCTGCCTCGTCAGTACTTCCTGTCTTGACTCCCGTACAAAGCTCATCATAGTAGGGACAGGCTAAACTTCCGTTTCCTTCGCCATATACGTCTCCATCGTATATCCCCTGCATGGTCTGCTGCAACAAGAGGTTGGTGTTATACCACTCGAGTACAGATCCATTTCCGCTGGTACAGCTATAGTGCGTAGTCTTGACGACGCTACGTATGAAGTCATTTTGAAGCACCTGACGCGCGATTGTCACCATATCGCGCGCTGTTGTGTAGTGGTTGTCATCGTGAATTCCGTGGGGGTTGACAAAGTGGCTGCCGGTGCAGCCAAGCTGGACCGCTTTTTCATTCATCAGGCGAACGAATTCCGCAACGGCATCTGAGGCAGAGAGGCTTTCATCGCCTGTCTCAAGACGCGCTACATGAGTCGCTACCACGATAGCCGCATCATTGCCTGAGGGAAGCAGCAAGCCGTAAAACAGGTCCCGCCACGTATAGCTATCACCTGACGAAAGATATGCCATCGAGCTGTTTGCTGGCGTAAGGTCGACCTCATCGCCTATAGAAACAGTTTGGTCAAGCTCTGACTCGTCTATATAGTCTAGTGCAACCAAAACAGTCATCAATTTTGTTGTACTTGCAGGATAAACGCGCTCATCTGCATTCTGCTCGTAGAGAGTTTGGCCCGTGTCGGCGTCAAGCAGATACACACTTTCGTCTGACGCGAAAGAATAGGTGACGGCCCAGGCCTGAGAAACAAGAGGGCCGACACATAAGGCAATGCAGGCAAATGCCGCCAAGACGCAAAGCTTGATGCCGCTAAAACAGTCTACTGCTTTTCTCATGTGCGCCCCTCCGCCCATGACAACTGACGTGTAGATTATACGGGCATGAGCCCGTCAAGCACTATGGTGGAGTGGATACTTTCCCAAAAAAAGCCTGGTTCAAAAATCTTTTGAACCAGGCTTTTGCTTAGCCGACCAGAGCTTCTACAAAAGGTACCCTTAAAAATCAACGGGCTGATCGTAATAGCAGCACTTGAGGAGGCGCTCGAAGTCCGCGGCTTCAGTCTTGCGCGGGTTCTCGGGCGTGCAGGCATCCTGAACAGCGTTTGCAGCGACAGTCGGAAGCTTCTCAAGGAATTCCTTCTCGCTAACCATCACAGGCAAATTGTTGTCATCAGCCTTAATGCCGCCATTAGCATAGTTGTTAATGCCCTGAGGAATGTTAAGGTTGTCGTTCATGTTGCGGATCTCTTGTACCAAGTTATCAATGAGCTGCTGGTCTGTCTCACCTGGCAGATGAAGGATGTCCTTGGCCACGAACGCATAGCGCTCCTTGGCGCGGCTGTCCTTAGAGTTCCACTGAATCACCTTGCCAAGGTACATGGCATTGGCACATCCGTGAATGAGGTGTCCGCCCTCAAAAGCCGCCCCTGTCTTGTGGGCCATCGAGTGAACTATGCCCAGAAGACCTGATGAAAACGCAAGGCCAGCAATGCACTGCGCCTCATGCATATGAGCGCGCGCCTCATGATCACCCTGATAAGACTTCGGCAGCCACTGATGGACTTCGCGAATGCCATGAAGGGCATTGGCGTCAGTAAACATTGAGGCCGCTGTAGAGACATAGGCCTCCATGCAGTGCGTAAGGGCATCCATGCCGGTATGGGCGCAAAGCTTTGCCGGCATCGAATAGGTGAGTTCCGGGTCAACAATTGCGACATCAGGCGTAATGTTGAAGTCTGCCAGAGGATACTTGATGCCCTTGTGGTAGTCAGTTATGACTGAGAAGGCTGTAACCTCGGTAGCAGTGCCTGAGGTTGAGCTAATGGCGCAGAAGTGTGCCTTCTTGCGCAGCTCGGGGAAGCTGAACGGTTGAATGATATCCTCAAACTTGGTCTCAGGATACTCATAGAACACCCACATGGCCTTTGCAGCATCAATCGGGCTGCCTCCGCCGATGGCAACGATCCAGTCAGGACCGAATTCCTCCATCGCCTTTGCGCCCCTCATGACCGTCTCGACAGACGGATCAGACTCAACGCCCTCAAAGAGCTTTACCTCGAAACCAGCGCTCTCCAAATCCTTCTGCACATCTTGGAGGAAGCCGCCGCGACGCATGCTATGGCCGCCAGAGACAACAATTGCCTTGTGACCCTTGAGATTTTTAATCTCATGACGAGAACCCTCGCCGAAGTACAGGTTACGCGGATTCGTAAACCTACCCATGAAGCACCACTCCTTCTGGCTGCCTAGCTATGGCAGCAATATATACAGGGACCCGTATGTCCCTGTTTCTCCAAGTATGTGTGCTACTAGAACAACTTCTTGCCTCTAGGATAGGCTTATGCGCCTCAATTAAGAAGCTTTGGCGTAACTTTAGCTTTCTACCTAAATAACTGCGTGTTCACAGAAAAAAACTTTACTTTGTTAAATGCCCAGAAGAGGATGGACAACTGAGGCGGTATGAATATACCAGCCCCAGTTGTCCATACGAAAGTTTAATTTCGCTCAGCGCTAGCCGAGAGCCTCAGAGTGCTCCTTGTGTTTGGTGACAACAGAGTCGAGATGCTCCTTAGAACGACGAAGGTAGTCAGCACGCCCCTGTTCGCTCCATTCAGGCTCCTCGTCAGGAATTGAGCCGGGCTTTTTGACAAAGAGCTCTTTCAAGCAGTTATAGCTCACGATAAGTCCAAGCACCACAAGAAGAACGGCAACTACCAGCTGCAGGCCGGAGGTGGCAATCACCGCGACGCCACCTGCCGATAAAGCTGAGGCGCAAGACAGAATTGACTGCACGAGAGAAGTGAACGTGCAGACGAGCAAAAATGCCACGGGAACGTAGAGCATGCCGCCCTTTCGTCCAGTGCACTTGCAAAATACCGCTAATGTGATCATGCACATGCCACCAAGCAGCTGGTTTGAAGCGCCAAACAAAGGCCACACATTAAGATATCCGCCAAATGTCAGGGCTAAACCGCCAAGCAAGGTGATCCCTGTGGCAAACCAACGGTTGGCCGCAAGCTTTGCAAAGCCCGTGCGACCTTCTGCGCTCTCGACATCCAGTACATCATTTGTCGGCGCAAAGAACTCTTGAAAAGAGCTGCGAGCTATGCGCGCAACCGCATCAAGCGAGGTCAAAGCTAAGGCAGAAACGTTCATTGTCATAAAAACTGTAGCGACATTTTTGTTTACCCCAAAAAGCGTCATGCTATTAGCGATGCCTGTCGCAAAGATCTTGAACGGAGTGTAAAGCGCGGTCCCGTTCGCGTCGACCATATTGACGTTCATGTCCTTGTAGACAATGGCCGCACAAACGATAGCAACCACTCCGACGAATGACTCAATTACCATTGCACCATAGCCCACAGGCTGCATATCCGCCTCATCGGAAACCTGCTTAGAAGATGTGCCGGACGACACAAGGCTGTGGAAGCCTGACAGAGCACCACAGGCAACTGAAACGAACAACAGAGGGAACAAATAGCTTTTCGCACCAGTTTTCGCATTCACAAGCACAAACCCGTTAAATGCCGGCGCGCTGACGTCCCCTTGCCCATTTACGCTCAATATAAATATGCCAATGACCGCGCACGCTATCATCGCGATCATCATGATGGCAGTGATGTAATCACGGGGCTGCTTGAGTGTTTGGATGGAAACACCCGAAGCAAAAATCAAGTAGACCATCACGACGGCTACCCAGCCGTAATAGCTCAGGTAGATAGGAAACGCCATGCCGAGGGCAAACATTATGACGATCAACGCAATGGCAAGCAAAAGCTGCTTAAGCCCAGTAAGGCTGAACTGCTTTGACAGTTTACCGAAGATAATCGCCGCAAATGTAAAGAGGATCGAAATGGTCCCCGCAGCTCCCGCTGCATAGGACGCGCCGGTATCAACAGCGCCTGCGGAGTCCAACGTCATTTGGAACGTTCCTGCCACCATGGCAGTAAACGCAGCGACTACGATGCAGCAGAATACCCAGCTAAACAGCAAGAACAGACGTCTTCCCGTCTTGCCAATATATTTTTCAATAAGTTGGCCGAGCGACTTTCCATTATTTTTGACAGAGGCGTATAGAGCGCCGAAATCATGCACGGCGCCAAAGAAGATGCCTCCGATGAGGACCCAAAGTAGGACCGGAACCCACCCAAACATCATTGCAATAATTGTGCCTGTAACAGGACCTGCACCACAGATCGAGGAAAATTGATGCGCAAAGACTGTAAAGCGCGATGCTGGTACGAAATTCTTCCCGTCTTCCATGCGTACAGCTGGAGTCAACTTCTCAGAATTAATGCCCCAGGTCTTGGCTAGCCAGCCTCCGTATACGACATAGCCTACGATTAGAATCACCGCACTCACCACTATGATTGTAACGCCACTCACAATTTCACCCCTCTCATGTAGGAACTTTTCCGGTGCGGCCGGCAGGCCTTCAGGCACGACGTCCTGTCGAGTGCGCATCGTGCCCCTACACTACACTCCATGAACAAAGACGCCAGCCTATGAAACTTGTTGTTCATGTTTCTTCGTATTGCCTTGAACCTAAAACTTTATATGACGTCTGAGATGCCCTAAGTGGGTACCGTATAAGATGTTTTTACAGCAAGAAATGATCTAATAAATGCTAAGGGCCAGAGCTTGGAAGGAGGAGGTCAAATGCCTTATGATCCGCATCGCGAAGATTATTTGCGTTTGAGCTTGCGCTTTGCTCATACCTTAGATAACCAGACACCCGATGCGGCTGAGCATGCATTTGCAAATTTTGGACGTCGCTTTGCCCGCGAGCGCGACTCCCTTCCTCAAACCGACAGTGACCGTGCCTTTCGTCTCGTTGCTGATGCCGCCGTGCTCATTGACTATAAGCTGCCATTCACTCCCCCAGAGCAGGCTGATGATATTGCAGTTCGTGGGCAAAAACTGCTCAGTGAGGCTTTGTCACTTGACCCCAACTCTCCTGATGCGAATCGGATGCTTGCAGCTTCTGAGCAGCCAAGCTTTGATGCCTTTTATTCATATCTTAAAGTGCGGGTCGATGAAGTTCGCTCATACTGCGAAAAGCAGCGTTCTTTGATGGTTCAAGACGAAAACAGCCAGCGGACGTCTTTGGCCATGAATATAACTATGCGCCCCTATATGCGCTGGATAGCCAGCATGGCTTCGAATGCCGTAATCTGTGGGCGCAATCGTGAGGCATTAAGGCTTTGGGCAAAAGCTATAAGAGCAGACCCTGCTGATGAGGCAGGAGTCCGTTTCACAGTAGCTTTGGCACTCACAAAACTTGAAGATGAGCAGGGCTTAGATAAGCTTGTACATGACTGTCGTCCGCTGCCTACAAGCCGGGATGGACTCGATCCTTGGACTTTGCTATGCCGAGCGGCACTAGCTTACAAGCGCTATGACTTAAGCGCAGCCACCGCGGCTTTGAAGGTTCTCATTTCCAACTATCCCCATGCATGCGCTGCACTCATTCGTCAACGAGAGCTGCCCGATGGCGTATTCTCGCGCCTTGCTACACCGTCCATGAGCGAAGATGAGCTCATTGTCGCCGTATCGGAGTGCACTGTACTTCTTCAAGAAGGCGAAGAGGAGAACGGCCGTGGTCCTTTTGGCTTGTGGGTCGCAGACCAGGCTGCCAAGCTCGCTTCCCCCTGGGAACTAGACGAAGTTAAGGAAGCACAAAGGCAAGTTGACGAGTTTCTGGCCCATGAGCGCGAGGAAGATCAGTCTGGCAATGACGAGGGAGGGTCTCGGAGATGAGGCCTCGTGATGAGCTCACAGAGAGAATTGCTCTCCACAGGCGTGAAAAGCTGGGGCCCCTTTCTGAAAGTGCCTATAGGGAGCTTGTCGCGGCTGTGCGTAAAGATCCCAGCTCCTTTCTTGACGATCCTTCCGATGTGGCTTTTTCTGTACTTGTTGATGCTCTTGACCGCTATGGCAAACGTATGTCAAACGAAGAGGCACTCGATGATAACCAGTGGCGGAAGGCGCGAAAAGAGCGTCTCTCTTGTCTGGCGTCAGAATGTGAAAATGCCCTCGCAATCGACCCAGCCTGTTCTGATGCGGCCCTATGCCAGACACTTGCGCGCAACCCCTTTGCCGACGAACTGCTAGCATCACTGTTTAAACTCGAAGCCGCAGCAAAGGCGCACAATCAGCATCTGTACTCTTCTGTCGGCAAGGACGCATGGGCCGATGTTTTTGCTCATGGCTATCTACGAATCCGTGCAGCAATTGCGCGCGCATGCATAAACACATCGCGCTATCGCATGGCTGAAAAAGTCTGCAAAGAGCTCTTGGCAACGTCTCCCCAAGACGAAGTTGGTGCGCGATATACCTACGCGCTCGCACTTGCCCGACTTGAAGATGAGGCTGGCTTTGATGAGCTTGATGCCAGAGGTGGCAGAAGGGGAAACTCATGGCTTCATCTCAGCCGAGTCATTCTCCTATATAAGCTCGACCGGATGAGCTCGGCAAAACGGGCACTCTGCGGATTTTCCCACCTTGTCGAAGGGGGTGCATATGCGCTTCTGAGGCCCATATGGGTCGATAGCTACATCCCTGATAGACCTGAAGAGCACCCATGCAGTTTTGGTGAGGCAACACTAGCAGTACATGAGGCCGACCCAATCATCGTTGACACCCCTGACCTCATAGCTTGGGCCGAAAGCCAACCAGAAGTCGCGCGGGATGCTAAGCAATTTGCTAACGCGCGTGGCTTTGCATGGTAGGTTTGCTATACTGCGGAATGCGTCCCCATCGTCTAACGGTTAGGACATCGCCCTTTCAAGGCGGCAACACCAGTTCGAATCTGGTTGGGGGCACCATTTTTTCGCTTGGGGCAATATGCAAGCTAGAGCTTTGCTATAAGTATGAATAGAAAAATAAGGGGAAATGAAGCATCTGGTGGGGGCGGTGGGACTTGAACCCACAAAGCCGAAGCTGGAGGATTTTAAGTCCCCTGCGTCTGCCAATTGCGCCACGCCCCCTCTTCGCCGCCCTTAGGATACACGCAAATTCTATATCTTGCATCAACACAGACTGTCTTGACAATAAAATTAGCTATCTTTCAGAGGAGAGGCCGGTGAAAAACGCCCGCAACGTTTGGCGAGATTCTTAAGCTTCTCGAAGGAGCCAGAGAGCTGTTCTTCGGTAGCACTCCATTTCCAGTTTCCCTCGGCTACCCCAGGCGTGTTCATACGGGCCTTATCGTCAAGCCCAAGCACGTCTTGTAAAGAGACCATCACCACAGGCGCAGAAGAACAAAGGGCCTCAGTGCAGATATGAGAACAGCTCTGGGAAGCAGACTCAGGCCCAAAGCTATGCATACACCAGCCAAGCAGGGTGGATGTATCATGCGTAGAAGTGTAGACAACTTTATTTGGCTTGGGATGATAGGTTTTATGCACGTCCTCATCAGCAAACTGTACAACATCCATCCCGGGGATGCCTATTTCCGCAACTAGAGCACGCACGGCAGGAGTGACGATCCCTAAATCCTCCGCAATGAATGGCATGGTACCAAGCCGAGAAAACACCTGAGAAAAAAGCTCAAGTCCTGGCCCATAGCACCAACTTCCCTCTTTTGGCGTGTGATCCTCGGGGATACGGTAATAGGAGGAAAAGCCCAAAAAGTGGTCAAGCCTCACATAGTCGTAGAGCTCAAGCATCCTACGAAAGCGGCGCATCCACCATGAGTAATGCGTTTGGCGCATCGCATCCCAGTCATATGTTGGATTACCCCACAGCTGCCCCTTATCGTTGAAATAGTCAGGCGGCACGCCAGCAACCCCAACTGGTCGACCAGACCCATCAAGCTCAAACAGCTCAGGCTCACTCCAAACATCAGCAGAATCGGCGGATATGTACATTGGCATGTCGCCGATGATCAAAACGCCTTGACTATGAGCATAGTTATGCAAGTCGTCCCACTGGCGCATAAACTCATACTGGATACGACAACAGCGCTCGACGTTGCCCTTAAGCTCATGGCTCTCAGCCAGCTCTGGATCCCATCGGCGGTATTTCTCTGGCCACTCTGTCCATGGAAGAGCCTCACCGAGGCGTGCTTTTATTGCACGAAATGTGGCATAGGGAAGCAGCCACTCTTCATTCGCCTCACAAAAGCGTCGATAAACCGGCTGAGACTCAAAACTTGTATCAAACGCTGTCGGTCCCTCTCTGTATCCCTCAAGAAGGGCAGGATTGCCTGCAAAGGCAGATAGACCTGCATAGGGCGACCCAAATTCATCTGTGGGGTTTATCGGAAGCACTTGCCAATATTTCTGTCCTGCCTGCGCCAGCCAGTCGACAAAGTGTCTCGCAGGCTCACCGAGCGTACCTGACATGCCGGGATGTGCCTGATTTGGCAGCGAAGTGATGTGGGCAAGTACGCCCATCCCCGCCGGCATGGGCTTTTGAAGGCGCTGGGCGGGATGAAAATAGAGCACCGCAGTCCCCAGCGGCCAAAGCTGCACAGAGACACTATTGCCTGAAACTTCAGGTGAATTGCCACTTATAACCTCATCGACCTGTTCACCATGCATAGCAACAGATACACGATGGGCCAGCGTAGTACTACGATTTACCAAGACGCAAACCGCTACGCCCTTGTCCCATCTCCAAAACCCAAGCACATCTTCGCCCTCAGCAAATGGCTTGAACTCACCGTTCACAAGCACAGGCATAGTTTTTCGCAAAGCGATTGCATTGCGAAAAATGGCCGTGCAATTTGAGTCCTCATGACCCCAGGGGAATGGGCCTCGATTGTATGGATCGGCATAGCCCTCACAGCCAGCCTCGTCACCATAATAAATGCAGGGAACGCCCGGAAGAGTCATTTGGAGCAAAGCTGCTATCCATAGCCTGCTCACAGCGAGACTACGATGGTCACGATCAAGATGAAAGTGAGCTTTCTGCTCTTCACCAAGAGTGTCTGGCTTAGGCGTGTTGCCAAGGATTGTAAGCAGCCTTACACGGTCATGGCTGCCAAGCATATTAAGTTCTGAATAGAAAATATCCCTTGGGTAGTTCTCGCGCAGCGTCTCAAGCTCTATGGCTGCCTCAGGTGCATTCTCTTTTCCTGTTAAAAAATGCAGCAGCACATGACGCAGGGGATAGTTCATGGTGCCATCAAGCTCATTTCCCCAAAAATAGCGTCGAAGCTGTCCATAGGCTCTCTTTGTGGTTGCATCCTCCCAAACTTCCCCAAGAAGCACGGCATCGTTTTTCTCAGCTAGCGAAGCCTGCTTTATGTCGGCAATAAAATCGTCCGGAAGTTCATCGGCCACGTCAAGGCGCCACCCACGCGCACCAGCACGCAGCCAGTGGCGCACAACGCCATCTCTGCCACAAATATATTGACGATAGTCAGGATTTTGCTCATTGAGATCCGGCATGTTGGCGACGCCCCACCAACTGGTATAGGTGCCGTCGGGTTTGATCTTATACCAGCTCCTGTATGTTGAATGAACAGACTGCCAAGCACCAACATCAGGATAGTTACCATAGCGATTGAAATAGCGCGAGTCATCACCTGTATGGTTGAAAACACCATCAAGTATCACTGAGATGCCACGTTTAGCAGCAGCGCAACAAAGACGGCGAAAACTTGTTTCATCGCCTAGTATGGGGTCGATTACAAGGTAGTCGCCGGTATCGTAGCGATGGTTTGACGCTGCCTCAAAGATGGGGTTAAGGTAGATACAAGTGATACCAAGATCATGCAGGTAGCCGAGCTTTTCTTGTATTCCTTCCAGGGTGCCACCGTAAAAGTCCCAAACTGCAATGCTGCCATCTCTGTTGCGTTTGTAATAAGGAGTGCTGTCCCAATTTTCTACGAGGTCGCGCTTGGCACCCTTGCGAGGTTTTTTTAGTGATTCTACGCGACGTTTCCAATCTGCTCCCCTATGAAAACGGTCGGGGAATATTTGATATACGACTGCATGCCTATACCACTCAGGAGCTACAGCACGATCACTTGAGTAAATTGTCAGCTGGAATGATGGCGGATTAGCATACGCAAAAGCACCTTCTCCAACAGGGCAGCCTTCACGTGCCCCATAGCGCCATATGTCTCCATTGCCGGCGCGTATGTTAAAACTGTACCAGACAATATCTGGCTGTTCAAAAGAAATGCTTGCCGTGAAGCGAAGGCAATCTTCCCTGTGGCTACATTGCATACCAATGAGTTGCTCGCCTTTATCGTCTGTCCATAGCCTAAGCTGAGCAGAAGCGTCTGGTTCATCCCAGACATCTATGGCCAATACGATGGTGCCGCCTGTTGGGGCGGCACCAAAAGGCTTGCGGTAGGATCTGTCGGAGGTGACATGACGAGCTCTCACAAACTATCTCCTCTTGTTATACCGAATGATTTCGGGATGCAAGTCATGATACATATCCATATATTCATTTGCTGCACGATGCCAACTGAAGTCAGCGTTCATCGCTTGGTGACGTAATTTCTCCCAGACCTCTTTTTTTGTCCAGAACACCTCACAGGCCCTGAACAAGCAGTCAGACATCTCATCAGCGTTCATATTGGTGAAGCTAAAGCCGGTGCCCTCCCCAGTAAACTGGTTGTAGGGTTCCACGCTATCAGCAAGGCCTCCCGTTTCACGTACCACAGGAAGAGTGCCGTACCGCATGGCAAACATTTGGGCAAGCCCGCATGGTTCAAACTCGGACGGCATGAGCAGCATGTCTCCAGCCGCATACATACGATGGGCGAGTCCGTCATCAAAGGAGATGCGAGCGCACATCATGTCCCCATACTTCTTGTCGAAATAGCGAAACGCATCTTCTTGATCTGCATCCCCAGTACCAAGTATCGCTATTTGTATGCCACGGCTCACTATGCGATCCATCGCGAAGCGCACCAACCCTAGGCCCTTCTGATTGGTGAGGCGACCCACCATAACGACAAGAGGGCAACTGGCATCGACACGCAGCCCAAGCTCTTTTTGTAGCGCGGCTTTATCCTCTGCCTTTCCTGCTAGATCTTTTTTTGAAAAATTCACTGGAATGTTTGTATCGCTTACCGGATTCCACTTAATCGTATCAATGCCGTTGAGTATCCCATGCAAACACCATGAACGCTCCCGGAAGATATCATCAAGGCCCTCGCCATAAAACGGCATCTGTAGCTCACGGGCATAGGTGGGACTTACCGTAGATATCATGTCAGCATACAGAAGCGCAGCCTTCATGTAGTTGATCGATGAGATGTCACAACGAAGCTGGCTGGCGGCAGCGGGTATGCCATCAAGTCCAAGGACGTCTGCAAGCATCTTATCTGAATACTGCCCTTGAAACTTAACGTTATGTACGGTAAAGATCGTCTTCACACGAGAGCAGACAGGGGATTTCTGGTAGAACTCACGCAAAAAAACTGGAGCGAGAGCTGTCTGCCAGTCATTGCAATGCAGCACATCACACTCAAGCTCAGGAACTTTTTCGATAGCCTCACAAATGGCCTTGGAGAAAAATGCAAAACGCTCTCCATCGTCAAAGTATCCATAGAGAGAATCCCTCTTGAAGTAGTCCTCATTATCAATGAAGTAAAAATCCAAACCTTGGAATGTGAGCCTTTCAATGCCGCAATAGACGTTGCGCCATGCCAATGGCACATAAAAGTCAGCCACATGCTTCATGGTGCCGCGAAAGCTTTCAGGTATGGTGCCGTATTTAGGTAAAATGACCGCCACTTTTGCACCCGCACGCTTGAGAGCTCGGGGAAGAGAGCCTGCCACATCGCCTAGGCCCCCCGTTTTAGCAAAGGGGACCGCCTCAGAAGCAGCAAAAAGTATCCGGATTTTTCTTCTAACTCTATCAGCCATTTCAGTTCCTCTACTCGCGTGCCTTTCCTTTTATGAAGAGCGCGTCAGGTGTGCCACGCAGTTCTGTACCCGCAGGCACAATATTGTTGCGATCAACAATTGCATTTTCAACGTGTGCCCCACTTTTGATAATGCAGTTCTGCATAACTATAGAATTACGTACGGCTGCTCCGCTCTCGACAACGACACTTCGACCTAGAATCGAATCGGCAACTGAACCGTAAATGCGGCAGCTTCCTGATATATGGGCATTTGTGACATGAGAGCCACTTTCGAATTTGGCGGGTGCATTATCGTGAGCTTTGGTCCTGATCGGCCGCTCAACAGGAAATAGCTCATCAGAGACTTCAGGACGCAGCAAATCCATATTTGCTTTGAAATACGCTCGTGTATTGAAGACAGGCACCATATAGCCCTCATAGTTGAAGGATTGGACATTGACGCGCTCATAGTCGCTTGAAAGAGCTTCAAAAATGTCAAGATAATCAGTGGCCTCATACCATTCAAGCATCTGCAGCAGTGCTTTGCGACCAATTACAAAGCAGTCAAGGAAGGCTGTATCACCAAAAACTACGCCATGCTTGAGTCCCTTGACACGGTTGCCCTCAACATCAAAGCCAATAACGTCCTCATCCTTGCCCTTGGCGGTTTGGGTCAGCACAGTAATGTCGGCACCAGAACTCGCATGAGCTGATATGAGATTTCGATAATCCATGTTGTAAACAAAATTGCATGAAGATAAAATTACGTAGTCTTCATGGGAGCGCTCAAAAAATATTTTGTTATGAACGAGATCTCGCACAAGGAAGCGTGAACCTGTACGCGAAGTACCAAAGGCAGAACCTGGCAGGTTGAATAAACCTCCTTTTTTGCGTGACAAGCCCCAATCTTTACCTGCACCAACATGGTCTGTCAATGAGCGGTAATTATATGGCATGACAAGACCTACCGTAGTGATGCCGGCGTTAACCATGTTTGACAAAGCGAAGTCAACAAGACGATAACGGCCAAGAAAGGGCAACGAAGCTATGGGTCGGCTCTCGGTAAGGACACTTGGTTCTTTTGTAGAGTAGTTAGCCGTGATGAGTCCAATGGCGTTTTGCATCTCTACTCCTCTCCTTTCCCGACCACAACATCGTCGCCAATTACCGCAGTGTCTCTGGTCATGTCAATGCTGCCGAGAGCAACATCCTCTTCAACAACTGAATGCTCACCGAGTATCGCCCTTACAATATGAGCTCCAGCTTTAACGGTACAACCGGGAAGAAGGACGGAGTCTTCAATAACGGCTCTCTCGCCTATGAAGGTGTCTGTCGAGACGATCGAATGACGAATCGTACCCAGGACCTGTGCACCGTTACCGACAAAGCAGTCATCGATATGGGCATTGGAGCCGACATATGCTGGCGGACGCGTGGACGAGTTGGAAAGAATGGGAAAATCTGGTGTGAAAAGGTCAAGCGCCGGGTGAGACCCAAGCAGGTCCATACTTGTTTCGTGATAGCTAGAAATAGTGCCCACATCGCGCCAAAAGCCATTAAATTGATACGTGTAGAGCTGTTTGCCGTCAGCAAGCAGCTTTGGAATAATGTTCTTGCCGAAATCATGCTCTGAAGTCTGGTCGATAGCATCAGCTTTCAATGTCTCAACTAAGAGCTTTGTATTGAAGATATAGATTCCCATCGATGCAAGGTTGCTCTCTGGCTTTTCAGGTTTCTCCGAAAAATTGAGTATTTTTCCGTCTTCGTCTTGGGTCATGATGCCGAAGCGCGAGGCTTCCTCCCATGCGACGGGCATAACCGCAATGGTAAGGTCTGCGTTATGCTTTTTATGGACATCAAGCATCTTTTGATAGTCCATGCGATAGAGCTGATCTCCTGAAAGGATCAGAACATAGTCTGGATCATTTTGCTCTATAAAGCCTATATTTTGTGTGATTGCATCAGCAGTACCTGCATACCAAGCGCTACTCGTTTGAGTTTCATACGGAGGCAGGATGGAAATGCCTCCTCCATTGATGTTGTCGAGATCCCAAGCGCTCCCGTTTCCTACATATGAGTGAAGGAGATATGGACGATATTGCGTGAGCACCCCTATCGTATCGATCCCTGAGTTTGCACAATTGGAAAGCACGAAATCAATAATGCGATACTTCGCTCCAAATGAGACTGCTGGTTTGGCGATCTTACTGGTAAGTACACCCAACCTACTGCCTCGTCCGCCCGCGAGCAACATCGCAATGCATTCGGTTTTGCTCATGGCCCATTTCCCCTTTCGTCCCTCATTCTCCCGAAGGGCACCGCTTAGTAGCCGCTTAGTAATCGCGGCCCCCACTTTCTATACATGCCAAATTTCATTGGCATACTCGCGAATGGTTCGGTCGGAGGAAAAATAGCCTGATTCAGCGGTATTGTGAACGCATGTTTTGCACCAACTGGGCTTGTCGCTGTAGGCAGCCGTCAGTTCCTCCCACGCCTGCACGTACGCATAAAAATCCTTCATCACAAGATCAGGATCGTTGCTTGACATGAGATAATCATGAATTGATTCAAAATTGCCCGAAAGACGTGCAAGAGTACCGTCGGTAAGTTGGTCTACGATACGCCCAAGGCGCGCACGATCAGCGTTGTAGAGATCCCATGCAAAATAGCTGCCACTAGAACGCAACGCAGCGACCTCATCTGCCCTTAAGCCAAAAATTTTGATATTATCATCGCCCACTAGCTGGCTAATTTCAATATTTGAGCCATCATAGGTACCTAAGGTTACTGCACCGTTCATCATGAGTTTCATATTCGAGGTGCCAGACGCCTCAGAGCCGGCGACAGAGATCTGCTCGGAAATGTCGGCGGCAGCGTAAATAAGCTGTGCATTCGAAACTGCGAAGTTGGGGATGAATGCTATGCGTATCTTTTGATTAACACGCTCGTCAGCATTGATGACATCTGCAACGGAATTTATAAGCCGAATGACTTCTTTGGCAAATACATAGCTTTGAGCAGCTTTGCCAGAGAAAATAAAAGCGGTTGGATGGATGTCAAAGTTAGAATCAGAAAGCAGCCGATTATACAAGTCTAAGATTTTGAAGACATTGAGAAGCTGACGTTTGTATGCATGGAAACGCTTGACCTGCACATCAAAAATCATGGAGCAATCAAGCTCCACACCAGCAGTCTTTTTAACGTAATCAGCAAGGCGTTGCTTGTCTTGTTGTTTGGCTTGGACGAATCCCTCAAGAAATGCCGAGTCGTCCTCGAAAGCCTCTAGTTTTTTAAACTCATTTGCATCTTTAAGCCAGCCATCACCAATCGCGTCAGTTATAAGCTTCGCATAGGGAGGGTTGGCATTAGCCAGAAAACGCCGGTGAGAGACACCGTTGGTCTTATTGTTGAATTTTTCAGGAGCAAGCTGATAAAAGTCTTTCAGAACGCTTTGTTCGAGGATAGAGGTGTGCAATTCGGAAACGCCATTGACAGAATGAGAGAATATGACCGAAAGGTTCGCCATACGCACTTGTCCATCCCACAGGATGGCGGTATTTTGCAGTTTTTCATACCAATCACTATTGCCTCTAGGGAATTTATCCCGATAGCGACGATCTATTTCTTCGATGAACATGTAGGTACGCGGCAAAAGCTTCCTAAACATGTCTATTGGCCACTTCTCAAGCGCCTCCGGCATTACTGTATGGTTTGTGTACGACAAAGTTTTGTAGGCAATCTTAAATGCAAGATCAAAATCCACATGTTTATCGTCTACCAAGATACGCATAAGCTCGGGGCCACACATAGCTGGATGCGTGTCATTGGTATGGATGCAAACGTGCTCTGGAAGCTGTTGCCATTTAGGCCCATATTCCTTCTCGTAGGTACGCAAAATTGTTTGTAAGCCTGCTGAGACAAACAGATACTCTTGCTTGAGACGCAAAAGTCTGCCATGTTCACCCGCGTCATTGGGGTAGAGAATCGTGGAGATGGCCGTCGCGTCAGAGCTGAACTTCATAGCCTTCGCATAATCCCCTGCATTGAAGGCATCAAGATCAAAGTCCTCATGCGTATAAGGCTCAGCCTTCCAGATCCTTAGCGAGTTTACTGTCTTGCCACCATACCCAACGATCGGAATATCATACGGGACAGCACGAATGAGCTCTCCGCCTTCCTGTGTAAACCAATAACGGCCGTCTTTTTCATGACGTATAACCTGCCCGCCAAACTGCACAACGACGGAGCTGCCTATTTTACGAGTTTCCCAAGGGTACCCTTGACCAAGCCAGTTATCAGTTTTTTCAACCTGCCGCCCTCCGATTATCTCTTGGCGAAAGAGACCGTAGCGATAGCGCATGCCATTGCCGTTGCCGGCAATACCTTCTGTTGCCATTGAATCAAGGAAGCAAGCCGCAAGACGGCCAAGCCCGCCATTTCCAAGGCCTGGGTCTGCCTCTTGCTCTTCCAGATGGCCAAGAGAGTCCCCCATGTCCTTGATGCCCTCAGCCACGAGATCTCGAATGCCATAGTTCAACAAATAGTTGTCAAGCAATGGGCCTAGCAGAAACTCCAATGAAAAATAGTAGACCCGCTTCTCACCCTTTTTATGAGCATCATGCTGCACGTTTCTTGAACGACGCGCTATAAGGCTCGCGAGGACATAGTAACGCTCTTCAGGAGAGCTCTCGTCAAAGCTACGCCCAAATTCTCTCTGGCATGCTTCTTCGTATTGGTCAACAAAGTCCTGCTTGTCTTTGAAGAGTTTTTGCAACATCATTTTCCTTTGCCCTGTAGTGCCTCATTGAGACAGCTGGATCGTGATAGTTTTATTTCTTCTTGCTGTTGCGCTTTGATCGTTTAGCGGTACTACGACGAGATCCGCCTGCATTGACGGTTTCCTTCTTTGCCGAAGCTCGTTTGTGCACAGCACGCTTTTGAACAGGATTCTCTTTCGCCGATTCTACTAACGGGATATGAGTCTTGGGCGCCTGCTTTGTCTCTGGCTGCATTTCTTTACCTATAGCCCCGGCAGAGACAGCAGTTGCTTCCTCTACCGGCCGCATGGGAAGAGCCCCAACGTAGGCCAACACTAAGCCGCCTATTGGCGGGACGCGCAAAACAACGGAATTCGATTGACCATCGCAGCTTTCATGGCTACTTTCATAGACGGTGCCAGAATTAGTGACTCCCGAGCCACCGAACTGCTCCGCATCAGTATTGAAGATTTCCTGCCACTTCCCCGCTCGCGGCAAACCCAAACGAAATTGCTCGTAGGTCGCCGGATCGAAGTTTATGAGAATAACAAGGTCGTCTTTGGGATCGTCCCCATGGCGGACAAAGGAGATGATTGACTGATCTGCATCATTGGCGTTTATCCACTCAAAGCCATCCGATGAATACGCTTTTTGCCAAAGTGCAGGATGAGCATTGTAGAATTCGTTAAGGGATGCAATAAAGTGCTGGTGATGAGCATGGTTTTCGTATTGTTCAGTCAAGAAGTACTGTATGCCTTCATAATAGCGCCACTCAATAAACTGGGCGATTTCGTTGCCCATGAAATTTAATTTTGCCCCAGGGTGAGTCATCTGGTAAAAGGCAAGCGCTCTCATGCCGGCGAACTGACGCCAGTAGTCGCCTGGCATACGCGTTATAAGAGAGCATTTGCCATGGACTACTTCATCATGGGACAGCGGCAGGACAAAATTCTCATTGAACGCGTACATGATAGAAAATGTTAGGAGGCCGTGGTTGGAAGGACGATAAGGAAAATCAGACTGCATGTAGTGCAGGGTATCGTTCATCCAGCCCATATCCCATTTGTAGTTAAATCCCAAGCCTCCGTCCGTAAGCGGATAGGTCACCAGTGGCCATGCGGTTGATTCTTCAGCAATCATCATGACGTCTGGATGATACTTGCCGATCGTGGCATTGCATGCACGAATAAACTCAATAGAGGCAAGGTCCTCTTCGGTGCCCTTTTCGTTATATTTCTTGAGGCGTGGATCGTCGATGCCGAAATTAAGATACAGCATGGACGTGACGCCATCCATGCGTATGCCATCGGCATGATATTCACCAACCCAATACAGTAGGTTAGATATGAGAAACGAACGGACCTCGCCACGGCTTAGGTCAAACTTATATGTCCCCCAGTTAGGATGCTCCTCTTTTTCATAGAGCTTATTCCCGTTGAAATGTACGAGCCCCTGTTCGTCACGGCAAAATCCGCTAGGGACCCAGTCGAGAATGACGCCAATACCAGCCTGGTGACATGCGTCCACGAAATGCTTAAACTGCTTGGGCGTCCCATAGCGACTAGTTGGTGCAAAGTAGCCCGTGACTTGATACCCCCAGGATCCATCAAACGGATGCTCCATTACGGGCAGAAGCTCAATGTGCGAATACCCCATTTTCTTTACATAGCGTACAAGCTGATCTGACAAATCGTCATATGTAAGATAGGAACCGCTGTGCTCGTCAGAATCAGGGTCGCCATTGCCGGCAAGACCATCATCATGACGTTTCCAGCTGCCAAGATGTATCTCGAAAATATTTAGAGGCTTCTTCATGTGATCAGTTTCAGCGCGGCGCTTCATCCAAGCTGCATCTCGCCATCTATAGCCAGAGATAACAGCGGTCTTAGAGGCTGTGCCTGGAATGAGTTCCGCCGAGAATGCATAGGGGTCAGCCTTATAAAGAAGGTCACCATTCGAAGTTTCAATCAAATACTTATAGAGCTGCCCTTCTTTGACTCCCGGCACGAACCCTTGCCACACCCCACCATAGGGAGTCACGTTCAAAGGCGCTGCCGCGGGATCCCATGCATTAAAATCACCGATGACGTGGACACTCTTAACTTGGGGAGCCCAAACCGCAAAGAAGTAGCCAGCCTGTCCCTCCACTCGAGCGGGATGCGCGCCCATCTTTTCATAGCTTCGGAACCAATTGCCCTCACCAAGAAGGTAGATATCATCATTGCTGAGTGCGTGGAGCGCGTCTGTAGTGCCCATGTCTTACCTCCAACATGCCCTATGTCTCTTGGGGGAACTGCTCTTTAGCTTAGAACCCCAACGCGAGAACGGTCCCGTAACGAGACTCATTCTAATCCCGAAAGCTTGGCAAAGATGGCACAATTACTCCGTATGGTAGGAAGCAGGCACCAATGCGGGGCAGGTGATACCCAATAAATCCACGCATGTTTGATGTTTTCTTTTATGCATATTAGCCCGGCTTTCTGCTAGTTTGCCTGTAGTGCGCTGCCAGCCAACCCGTAAAAAAGCAGGGTAACCGCTTTATACGCTTTCCTCTATAGATTTCCGCGAGCGGTTTTACAACAGACAGATCTTCTAGAAACAATAGCGACGAGTGCCCTGCGGCTTTATTATGAACTGGTAGGCACAGAACAAGGCCGCACAGAGAGCGATTGAGATGGCAAAAGAGCCCAAGAAGTCAAAGCAGCAACGAGCAACCGAGGTATGCCGCCGCATGGAGGAAAGATATGGGAACCGCGGAAGTGCGCTAAGGTATCATTCTCCCTATTCACTTCTCATCGCCGTGATGCTCTCCGCACAAACGACGGATCGGTCGGTAAACAAAGTCACTCCCCGACTCTTTGACCTCTGGCCACATCCCGCTGACCTAGCTGTTGCAGACGAGAAGGATGTGGAGGAGGTCATTCACCCCCTTGGCTTTTATCACACTAAAGCACGCCACGCAATTGAATGCGCTCAGACGATCCTAGCCGACTGGAACGGCCATGTCCCGGACACCATGGAAGGTCTCACTTCGCTTCCCGGCATCGGCCGCAAAACAGCGAATATCGTCTTGAACAAAGCCTTCGGCAAAGTGGAAGGCATTGCTGTAGACACGCATGTTTTTCGCATCGCCACGCGCCTTGGCTTCACAGCAGCTCCTACGCCTTTGGCTGCAGAACAAGACCTTCTTTCCATAATCCCGCAATCGCTTTGGGGATCTGTCAATGAGACATGGATACAGCTAGGACGAGAAATCTGTTCATCGCGGGCACCGAAATGCGACATATGCCCCCTTGCTGATCTTTGCCCAAGCGCTGGATCGGCATTGCGCAGCCCTGCCAAGGGCATCCGCAAAAAGTGAGTTCTCGTCCTTGTGTAGCTGGCTTATCGTTACTCAAACAGTCCATAGGTTTGAGAGCATGAACAAGCCATGTCCTCTGCATGAGGAAGCGCCGGGACCATTACCTTTATAAGTTTTTTCAAGCTGTCAAGATTCTCATTGAAGACTTTGAGCACTTGTTCGCCGGTTACGGCCGCATATTTTCCGAGGCCCGCATCATAATCGGTGACAAGCGACACATTGCAGTAATGCAAACCAAGCTCACGCGCAAGATATGCCTCGGGATACTGGGTCATGTTGACACAGCTCCAACCCATCTTGGCATACCACTCGCTTTCAGCGCGCGTCGAAAACCTCGGACCTTGGATAGTCACGACGGTGCCTCCGTCATGCACAGGAATCCCAAGTTTTTTGCAAGATGCAACAGCGACTTTGCGCATCTCCTTGCAATATGGCTCAGCATTCGAAAGGTGCTGGACGCCCTTTCCCAAATCATGCGTAAAGAAGGTTTCAGCTCTGCCCTTCGTCCGATCAACATACTGGTCACATACCACAAAGTCTCCAGGATGGATGTCAAGGCAAAGCGACCCAACCGAGCAAGGCCCGATGATTTGCTTCACCCCTAGCGCGCGCATGCCCCAAAGATTGGCACGATAGTTGACTTCTCCGGGCGCGAAGCTATGCTCATGCCCATGGCGGGGAAGAAAAGCAACAGACCTCCCCCCGATTGTGCCAATTGAATACGTATCGGATGGATGCCCCCAGCGTGTGTCAATGTTTACGACTTGGAAATTATTTTCGAAAAGGTCATAGAACCCAGATCCCCCAAAAATACCAATTTCGGCTTGCGGCAGATCATCTTTTACCATGATATCTCCCTTGTTATTGTCCTGCTCTTCCAAGCTAACAATTTTAACGTGCAAAGCACGAAAAAAGAGAAATCTTTTCTACCAACAAAAAGAGCTCTCAGCATTACTCTGCTGAGAGCTCTTGCAAGACAGGGGATGGCCTTCTGCTGAAGCCTATCCCCTGGCAAGTAAAACCTCACGCCGTCTTTCAGTGAAAAACTATGCGGAGCGGGGCTTCTTTAGTAATTAACGACTTCCTCTTCAAAGAAAGACTGCGGATGATTGCAGACTGGGCAAACCTTTGGTGCGGTCGGGCCAACATGCAGGTGGCCACAGTTTAGGCACTTCCACACTTTGACACCAGGACGAGTGAAGACATCGCCCTTCTCGACATGCTTAACAAGCGCCTGATAACGCTCCTCATGATGCTTCTCGATGTCAGCAACCATCTTAAACTTGGCCGCGATCTCAGTGAAGCCCTCCTCTTCGGCATCCTTGGCAAATCCCGGGTACATTTCAGTCCACTCGTAATGCTCACCTGCAGCTGCATCCTTGAGATTGGCCAACGTGTCAGGAACGTCTCCGTCATGAAGGTACTTGAACCAAAGCTTAGCGTGCTCTCTTTCGTTGCCAGAGGTCTCGGTGAAGATGTTGGAGATCTGGACATATCCCTCTTTTTTTGCTTTGCTGGAATAGAAGGCGTACTTGTTGGTTGCCTTCGACTCACCAGCAAATGCTTCCTCTAAGTCCTTTTTGGTTTTGGAATTTTCAAAATCCACTGCCATAACAAAACTCCTCTCCACCACATTGTACATGCCACGGACGTGCATTCTCATCCGCTAGTCTCAGCTTATTGAGACCATGTGCTACTAATATAGCCTTCATACATGCCAGACGCCAGTGTCATACCTACAAAATCCCTCCGAAGCAAGTTCTGCGAGCAGCTCGGACGTTTTCGCTACGCTTATAGTCCTCCTGCCTGCCTCCTGTTCGATGCTTGACAATGCAGCAGCAAGTGTCTGCAAATCGCAACCATCAGGAAAGCCAAGCATAATGCGTACGAGTTCTGCTCTTTTTTGCCGATGCGAGCCGCAGTATGCTGATTGTCGGACATGGTTGCGGGCGCGCCTTGACGGATTGGGCTTGCTAGCTTTGAGATAGGCCCCGTAATCAAGAAGAGCATAGTACCAACTGCGCGGATCATCGCGGGCGTCGTTTGCATTCGACGGACAAGTACGTTTAACGAGGGGAACGATACGAGCGTCAGGAACGTCTAGCTCCTTAGCAAAAAACTCATAGAGAAAAACTGCCCTCACATTTGTCTCGAGATAAACCCCCGGCAAATCAAAGGCGAATGCGCGTATGCCTGCTGCCGTAGCTGGGCCCACGCCCGGCAAGGCAACAAGATCATCGGTACCCTGTGGTATTTGACCACCTTCCTGTGCAATGACTTGAGCTGCTTTGCGCAGGGCAAGGGCTCGGCGGTTATACCCCATACCCTGCCATTCTTCAAGCACGTCAGCAACCGTTGCACGAGACAGCGACGCTACGTCAGGAAAGCGTCTGAGCCATCTTTGCCAGCGTCCGTTAACGCGGCTCACTTGTGTCTGCTGAAGCATAACCTCGGAGATCCATATCGCATAGGGATCATGGGTATGACGCCAAGGGAGGTCTCGATAGCGCAGCTCCCCCTCGGCAAGAACCGTCGCTCTAAATCCAGCGAGCTCTGCAGCTGAGATTTCATGATCCATGAGCCCCTCGGCCATACTTTCATTTCCAGCTTAAGGTCGTCCAATCAAAGCGTCGCGCCTGACGGCGCAATGCTTTGCCTGGCGTGACAGCGAAAGGCTGCTCTGCCTTTGAGAGCAGCTCCTTATCGGTGTAATGATCTCCATAGGCATATGCAAGCACCCAATTGCCAATGCCAAAATGCCTGTCCGCCCATTCCTTAACTGCAGAGAGCTTGTTGCGACCCTCAACTACTGGCCCAATAATTTCTCCGCTATAGTGACCAGTTCCGTCTCGTGCCATCTCAGTTGCTATGACACCATCCATTGACAGATGATCGGCAGCTTTTTTTGCAATGGGATGAAATGTCGCTGAGACAAGCAGGACGACGCATCCCTCTTTGCGTCTCCTCTTAACTTCCTCCACTGCTTCAGAACGATACCGCGGCAAAAGAATTTCATCATGGAAATTAGCCATCATCTGATCAACCTGATCTGCAGTTAAAGAGGAGAGAGAGCGTAAAATGATCTCTCGCGCCTCTTCTTGACGGTGCGGTACATGAGTAAGATAACGAAGACCCCACCAAGACAGACGCAGACTGGCAGCTATATCCAAATAGCCGCCCCGAAGGAGATATATCGCAAAGAGTGAGCCTGATTGACCATTGATGCATGTGCCATCAAAATCGAATACCGCAAGGCGTGCACGTGTTGTATCACAAGGAGCTGCCACGCGTGACGATCTCCTCTCATATTCGCTCTTCGACACCCAAGAAAATACACAGCGAAAACTATCACTAAAAGCGTAAATTTTTCTCATTGTAGAAGCTGCATCTTAAAAAACAAACACTGACAGAAACTCGCGCTAGAAAAACGAGCCTCCGCTATGTCAGAGGCTCGTTGCAAAAGCTCTATGGCGGGATAGGCGGGGCTCGAACCCGCGACCTCCGACGTGACAGGCCGGCGCTCTAACCAAGCTGAGCTACTACCCCAAACACTAGGCGCGATAGCTATTCTAACCAGAAATCTCTAGTCTTGTCTAGCAGTTTTTTGAAATAATGCGGATAGAGCGCTTAGCTGCTACAGTGAAGCATAATAGGTCTGTGCCATTCGACGTAAAGCTTAACAGGAGGACTCATGCCCCAGATGAATATGCAGCAGATGATGAAGCAAGCTCAAAAGATGCAAGCAAAGCTTGCAGAGGCACAAGACAAGCTCAGCGAGCTTGAGGTCTCCTCTTCTACGGGAGGAGGAGCGGTCAAGGTCACTGCTACTGCCGATATGAAGATCACCTCCATCTCGATAAGCCCTGAAGCGCTTGACCCGGATGACGTTGAGATGCTGCAAGACATGATACTCACAGCAGTAAACGATGCTTTAGAGTCTGCTCAAGATGTCGCGAGCAAACAACTTTCTGCTGCTACAGGCGGCTTAAATATTCCGGGACTGGTGTAGACCGTGCCAGACACCCCTACTGACAGCCATGCACTCCAGTGCCTTCTTGACGAGCTAGGAAGATTGCCGGGAATCGGTCCGAAATCGGCTCAACGCATTGCATACTACCTACTCGAGGCTGACAAAAAACAAGCACAGAGACTTGCCAATGCAATCATTAACGTCAAGGAGAGGGTGCATTTTTGCCCTATCTGTTTTAACTATGCCACAAAAGACACTTGTGATATTTGCTCAGATCCGCAAAGAGATCAATCCATAATCTGCGTAGTGTCCGAGCCACGAGACGTGACCGCAATTGAGCACACCGGTGTATACCACGGCCTGTATCATGTGCTCGGTGGTGTTATTTCACCTATGGACAAGGTCGGGCCAGAGCAGTTGCATGTACGTGAGCTTCTTGCGCGTCTTGCAAATGGACAGGTTAAGGAAGTTGTTCTCGCTACCAACCCTGATGTAGAGGGAGAGACCACTGCAACCTACCTTGCACGTGTCATTCACCCTTTACATATCACGACCTCACGACTAGCCAGCGGTCTTCCAGTAGGCGGAGACCTCGAATATGCCGATGAGGTTACACTTGGCAGGGCAATCGAGGCACGACAAGCACTCTAGCAGCCTACGAGAACTAAAATGGCGAGCTAGAAGCATGTAGCAGACGTCTAAAAGGGGATAGATCGGATGGCAAGCATGCCGCATAAGCGCTTAGACGCATTAAGCCATGGCCACCATATGGCCAGCAATTCACTCCCCCACAATCAGCCTTTTTTGCTCGGCACGCCGCGTATGAGCAAAAATCTCCATGGGCTGCAAATGGAGGTGCCCAATTCTTCATCTCAGGCTGTGGAGGCTGGGCAGGTGCCGATCGCAACCGATTCTGAATCCCCGCGCCCCATTGGCGTCGATCCATCGGTAACAGGCTCTTTCGCACGCCTTAGCAAGGGCGAAGGCGCTCGGCTCACTACTCGCGAGAATGCCAAAGAGGCACGTGATGCCGTCACCATCGCAGCCCAATCTAGCAAACGCCTCCAAGGGAAGGCCCGCCCATATGTCGGTACCCACCGAAAGCCTGTGAAAACAGACCACAGGCTCCTTATAGGCATTGCAATTGCCGCTGTACTTATAGTCGCCATCGTATTTTTTTGGCTCAGCCAAGCGTTTACCAGCACGGGCCAAACAGCGGAAGAGTCCGAGCAGGCCGAGCAGATGCAGGTCGCAATTGATGAGCCAATCAGCTACAACGGCAGCACCTATTCACTAACACTACAAGACGACGGCACCTACGCCTTGTCAGCCCAAGATGGGGAGTCAAACCAATCAAGAACAATTTACACGCTAGAGGGGACCCCTATACAACTCGTGCTCTATAACGGAGCGTTCATAATTCCTGAGAACCTCAGTGGATCATGGGATGTCATCGCATATACCATCGCAGATGAATCAATGGCGACGCAAGTAACAGGGCAAGACGGCAATCCCATCGGTAGCACTGGACAGATATCATCCGTACAACTTGATGAATCTGTCCTGCACATCACAGATACAAGCGGCAATGTAACTGATGTTGCTCTAAGCTAATGAGAGTTCCTATGAGCCTTTACACCTGCGCCAAAGACGTCTGTCAACATAGCCATTACACTTGCAGGATCTTGTATGTCAAAATCATCATCAGTTGACGCCTTACCCTCTGGGGCAGCACTGATTTTATTAGGCTTTCTGCGCTCAGCCGAAGCTCTTGTCCCTGAGAGTGCGGCAGCATCCCTGTGAGGAGTTGGCGCGATGCCTGAGGGCTGGGAGCCCAGGGAACGGCTTTGCTCTTTGGAGAAGGCGAGCTCTGCCTTGTGGGAGAGGCCTTCTGCGTCGTTATATGGCACTTCTCTAGCTACCGTTGGGCCCTGATCTTCTGTCGCAGATTGGTGCGATACCATTGATTGAGATGTAGGTCGAGAGTGCTGGGCAGCTGAGGTGCTGTGCTCGATTACTTTTTTATTTTCAAGATTTTTAGATGAGGACTCCTTGTACGTGATTCGCCGATGCCCAAAAACGCTTGTGGCGGCAGACTGTATGATCGTAGCCACATCATTGCGCTCGAGCATCTTGATGGTAAACATCGGTGCCTCATGTAAATTGACAACCAGTTCAGTTCCGTTGTCACTTTCCAACGTGGCGTTCATCAAAAGCGAGCCCCGCGCAGGGTCTTTTTTAATCAAACTATCAACGACACGCTTCCATTGACGTTGCAGGTCTCCCGCCTCGCCGCTGCCAGCTGAAGAGGCAGGGGCCTCCTTGAACCCTGCAGGCCGCAAAGGGGCGCACGCCTTTTTTTGTTCTGATGGAGTCTTTGATATAGGTGTTGGCTTCGGCTTGGGTGTTGGCTTCGGCTCAGGGCCAATAGCTTGCTGAGATGCAGCTGATGCAGAGCCTTTCACATGAGGACGATCTGCAGCAAGAGGTGCCTTGGTCTTGGATACGGCTTTTTCAGCTCTGCCAGTTGAAGTAACAGCGGAAGGCAAGTTCGGCGACGCGAGCGCTTGCATCTGCGCCTCAAGCGCAGACACACGCTCGGCAAGCGATGCCAATGTGATATCCGAAGTCGGACGTGCAATACGGACAAAAGCTAGTTCGAGCGTCAAACGCTGATTGGTCGTTGTACGCATTTCATCAATAGCCTCACCAAGGACGCAAAGGGCGCGAGGGAGCCTATCTGCAACGCCAAATGCGTGGGCCTCTTCTTGGATTTCATGAAGATCTTCACCAGTAGCGTCTACAACATTTGCGCTTAGGTCAGTTGCGGCAACAACATAGACGTCACGCAGACGCGCAGCCAGCTCTCGAGAGAACTGCAAAAGGTCTTTCCCTGCATCAACAAGGGCAGCTACCTCGTTAAAGAGCGTCGGTATATCACGTACGGCGAGTGCTTTGACAACGCGGGAAAGAGCAGACGAGCTAACTTCACCAAGCAAATCTTGGGCAACATCAAAGGTAACTTTGCCGTCTCCAAAAACTGAGAGCTGCTCAAGTGTGGAAAGGGCGTCGCGCATGCCGCCGCGGGCATGGCGAGCAATAAGCTCAAGCGCTGGCTCCTCATAAGAAAAGTCCTCCTGCTCACACACTTTGGCAAGCCGTGCCATGAGCTCGTCTTTTGAGATTGCATGGAAATCAAAGCGTTGCACGCGCGAAAGAATCGTTGCTGGTATCTTTTGCGGGTCAGTGGTACACAAAACAAAAACTACATGGGCAGGCGGCTCTTCAAGCGTTTTAAGCAAAGCATTGAATGCTGCTGTCGTAAGCATGTGAACTTCATCAATGATATAGACTTTGTAACGACCGGTAACTGGTGCAAAGCTCACTCGGCTAATAATCTCTTCTCGAACGTTATCGACGCCTGTACGTGAGGCAGCGTCTAGCTCATACACGTCAGGATGTTCTCCTGAAGCAATCAGGTTGCATTGCTCGCAGGTCCCATCAGGCAAACGACCGGGTCCCCTCTCGCACATCAGAGCCTTCGCAAGCAACCGGGCCATTGTTGTCTTGCCAGTACCACGGGGCCCACAGAAAAGGTAGGCATGGTTCAGCTTCCCTTCGAGAACAGCGTGCTCAAGGGTCGATACCACATGCTGCTGGCCTACAACCTCGTCGAAGGTCTGCGGCCTATATTTGCGATAAAGCGATTCCATGCTTCCACAGCCTCCTGCTCTATAAAGCATACTCGCCTAAGGACAGGCGATCCGCATAGAAATAGTATACGGCATGCTGCAAACGGGACCCCAACGCACGGCGGGCACTTGGCTTGCGCCCGCCGTTTGTTGCGCCAATCTCTAGCCTTGAGTCTTGTCGAATCGTCTTCAAAAAGTCATGAAGGTCTTATTTGTAAATACTTATTGAATACATGACAACGTATACTCACACAGGTGCCACACGAGGAGGCGCATGGTTTGGCCGTCCGAACTGACGACCCAAGAGAAAGGCAAGCACATGAAAGCGGCACGATGGTACAAAGCAGGAGACATTCGCGTGGAAGATGTCCCAGAGCCCCAGATCGATGAAGATTACGATGTGAAAGTCAAGGTGAAGTGGTGCGGCATTTGTGGGTCTGACCTGCATGAGTATACGTCAGGACCAATTTTTATCCCTGTTGGCACGCCGCATCCCATCACCGGTGAGGTCGCTCCTGTAATCATGGGCCACGAATTCTCGGGAGAGGTTGTTGAGGTAGGCCCCAGTGTCACCAACGTGACGCCAGGCGATCGTGTTGTGATTGAGCCGATGGATGTAGATAACACCTGTCCTGCCTGCAAAGAGGGCCGCTACAATCTTTGCGAAAACCTCGGCTTCCATGGACTGGCAGGCAAAGGTGGGGGCTTTGCCATGTACACCACCTTCCCTCACAGGTTTGTCCATAAAATTCCCGACAGTCTTCCTTTTGATAAAGCCGCGCTTGTTGAACCGATATCAGTCGGTTTTCACTCACTCGAGGCAGGAGGTTTTAAAGCCGGAATGAGTGCCGTAGTGGCTGGCGCAGGTACCATTGGACTTGCCACTGTCCAATCGCTGCAAGCCATGGGCGCCACTAAGGTCATTATGATTCAGCGCAAGTCTATACGCCAGGAATATGCGAGGAATTGCGGTGTCGACGCCGTACTCGACCCCAATACCTGCGATGTCGTTGCTGAGATTAAAAAGCTCACAGACGGTCGCGGAGCAGACATCGCCTTTGAGACCACAGGCGCCGAACAGTGCTTTAAGCTCGAACTTGACTCCATCCATGCGGGTGGCACCGTAGTTGTTACCTCTATTTGGGAAAATGACGTCACATTCAATTTGAATTCCATTTGTATTCCCGAAAAGCGCGTTGTGGGCTCAATTGCTTATTGCAATGATTTTCCAAAAGTCATTGACCTACTGGGATCAGGCAAGATACCAGCAACGGGTTTCATCACCAAAAAAATCTCCTTGGATGACATTATCGAGGAAGGCTTCAAAACCCTAACCGGACCTGAAAAGAAAAAACAAGTCAAAATCCTTGTAACCCCAGAAAAGACGCTGCTGAAACAATAAGGTTTTCTTGAAGGGGGCACGTTGTTGCAAGAAATTTTAGGTGGCGTGTCCCCTTGCAACCTTCGTTGTACATGCAAGTTTCTTTCTTTAAATGGGCTTTCATCTTCTTCTATTGTCTTTCCCCAGGCTTTCCCTTTTTTTGTAGATGCAATTTGCTACTGTGTGAGTACAGAAACTCACAAGCCATCGGGAGGCCGCTATGGCAGAGATAGTTCGTCTTGATCCGGCATATGTCAATAAAATTTGGGGCGGGAGGCGGCTGGGCACCCCGAACGCCTCAGGCGAAAATATTGGCGAGGCGTGGGTTTTATCTGCCATCCCAGGTCATGAATCCGTTATCGCCACTGGGCCATATGCTGGAGAAACGTTCCCGAGCTATCTCAAGCACGCAGATGCCGGGACTAATGCTTCTGTCATGGACGCTTTTCCCACTCTCATCAAATTCATAGACGCTGCTGCGCCTCTTTCAATTCAGGTTCATCCTGACGACGCATACGCTCATGCTCATGGCATGCCTTACGGCAAAACGGAGATGTGGGTAATCCTTGCCGCTGACCCCGGCGCTTTTTTGTACTTGGGCCTCAAAGAGAAAATGAGCCCCGACCAATTCGCAGCTGCTATCAATGCTGGAGCCATTGAGGGCAAGTTCAACAAGATCCCCGTCAAACCTGGAGAGGTCTACTTCATAAAGGCTGGGTTACTTCACGCAATAGGAGGGGGGATCCTTCTCGCTGAAGTCCAGCAAAGTTCAGATACTACGTACCGAGTATATGATTTCGGCCGCTTAGGTGCCGATGGAAAACCACGTGAGCTACACATAGCGCAGGCAAAAGAAGTTGCCTCACTCGAACCCCCTGAAACATTCGGAGCACTTGAGCATGAGAAAACAATTCCCGGCGGGACTCGGCAGCTTCTTGGGAAGGGGACGTGCTTCGCAACAGAGCGCTACGTCCTGTCCGAAAAGGGTGAATTTTCTGTCACGAAAAAAAGCTATGTCGCCATCGTTATGCTTGATGGATCAGCAGAGCTCGGACTTGGGGCACAAAAGCTCACAGCAACAAAGGGACAGACCTTCTTCATCCCAGCGCAGGAGGCAGTCGTCTCTGTGACGCCCAGCAATAGGGGCTGCACATTTTTACGCGTCACTGTGCCAGACTCAGACGGCAGCATTTCGTAATTGAGGGATGGCTATCGCTCAGGCTACGTCTCCAGTGTCTGCCGGCTTCTTGCAGAACTTGGCCTTACATACGCCAACGAGCGCTGGAATCACAGAAACGAGGATAATCCCTATCAACACTAGTTCAAAATGCTGCTGAACAACGGGGATGCCCCCAAAGAAATATCCTAACAAAACGAATAACGTTGACCACGCGACGCCGCCCAATATGTTGAAAACGAAAAAATTATGCCACTTCATCCCACCCATGCCTGAGAAAAATGGCACGAACGTCCTGATGAATGGAAAGAAACGCCCGAGAAAGACAGCAATATTCCCCCACTTATCAAGAAAATGCTGAGTTTTTTCGATACGTTCCGGCGTCATGGCCTTAACCTTGCCAGAGCGAATGATCTTCTGACCAAGAAAGTGCCCGATAAAGAAGTTGCATTGGTCCCCCGTAATAGCAGCGCCCCAGGCTACAAACAGCAACGTGAGAAGGTTAAAATCCCCCGTTGCTGCGAAAAAGCCCGCTGCAAACAGCAAAGAGTCACCAGGTAAAAAGGGAAAGAAGACCACGCCGGTCTCTATAAAGATTATAAGAAAAATAAAGCCATAGGCAGCTGCTGGCCCCATAGCAATCCAGCTTGCTATAGCGGCTCGTGGATCCTGCACAAGAGCGATAATAAAGTTTATAAAACTCATTTCTGCCAATCATCCGGCCCCTACATACACACCAATGCCCCAGAGTCCTCCAAGCAACCCCGGGGCATCACAGAGCGTATCTGGCGGGATCGGGTGCCCGCCCGAGGCTCCTTATGGCTGCTGCCTCCCGGCCCTGACCAGGTTCGGAACAGTGCGCCACCCGAACCCGCCAGATACGCTAACGCACTTAGTATAGCGGGAGTTGGCACGACTGCACAATAATCTCATTTGGTAGAGCTCCGCAAGAACTAGTCGATGCCATCACGTGCTTTTATCTCATTTGAATTGAGTAGCCATGTCAGACGGGAAACCCACATTGAGCTGAGATCGAGCTTCATCCATTACCGCAAGGGAGTCTAACGTCACTTGACGAAATCTGGCTATACGAGAGCGAGCTTCCTTATCTCCTCCCGTTGCCTTCAAAAAACAAGCCAACTCACACACCATATCATTGTGAGGCGTATCTACGTGCAAATTGGTCTCAGAGCCCTTCCCAGTGTCGTAGATCATGCCCTTGTCTTCATGCATGCTTAAGCCCAGACCAGAAAAATTAGCTATGGATCTGATCGAGAGCGTACCAAGATCGCCGGCTATCTCACAAGGAATAAGACTGTCATAAGTTTTCCCATAGCCAATGCTTGCGACCATCTTGCTGTATTCAAGAAGGATCTCTCCCGAAAGATCAACTAAGCGGTACGGGCTGTCGGCAGGCTCCTCTGGTACATTGCCCATAACACCAGCTGCGGCAATCCGCTCTGGAACACCAAAAAGCGCAACAGCAGGTTCTACTGCATAGACTCCTATGTCCATCAGCGCTCCCTCCGATAGCCGCGGATCAAAGACATTTATCCGAGCGCCAGCGCGCAGACGAGCCATACGTGATGTGATCTTGGAAAAACGCAAGTTTGCCGCATGCACGGTTCCTAACTGCGGCATGACGTGCTCGGTTTCCTCAAAGCCTGGATCATAAAGGTTGCGCATGGCCTCCATCGCAACCACTCCATTTTCATCCGCGCATGCGAAGACAGAGGCTGCCTCAGCGGTGTTAGAGGCAAAGGACTTCTCAACTAGCACATGCTTGCCAGCAGAGAGCATTTTTTTGGCTTGTGGGGCGTGCAGCGCGTTTGGGGAGGCAATGTAGACCGCATCGACTGCACTTGAGCCGGCAAGCGTGTCAAGGTTGTCAAAAGCAAGTCTTGCATGGTGCTTATCGGCAAATTCGTGAGCTTTAGCTAAGCTACGCGAATAACTCGCGACATACTGAGCACCATCAGTTCTCTCGACCGCGTCGATAAAACGTTCGCAGATCGCACTCGTTCCAATTGTTGCAAACCTCAACTCTGCAGACATCGCAGACCTCCTTCACTACGTTCTTTATGCGTCATTGCCCTTATGGCAACACTTATGTACCTTTTTCCCTTTATTATTGCTTACAAGAAGCACAAACACCCAAGTCGGCAAAGGAGTAGGCATGATCAACAAATTTTGCAAGCAGCCCCTTTGGAAATGTCATGGCACTCTTGTAAAAGTCGCCCGCGGCCAAGAACCTGCCGACGTAGTAATACGCCACGCTACGCTTGTCTGTGTGACCACCCGTGAGCTGCTGCCTGATGTTGACATCGCAATTTCCTGTGGACGAATCGCCTATCTTGGTATAGATGGCAATACTGCAGAGCACTGCATTGGGCCCTCCACCACCATCATAGACGCCACCGGGCTCTATGCAGCGCCAGGCTTCATGGACTCCCATATCCACATCGAGTCTTCAATGGTAGCCCCTTCAGAGTATGCCCGAGCCGTCGTGCCCCATGGGACGACGGCTATCATGTGGGACCCCCACGAAATAGCAAATGTCTCCGGGCTTGCTGCGGTAAAGGTTGCCGTGAGAGATGTGCAACGAACTCCGCTAAAGGCCATGGTGACAACTCCTTCTTGCGTGCCAGCCGTCCCTGGCTTCGAAGACACGGGCTCTTCTGTCACCGCGGCAGATGTAAAAGAGAGCATGAGCTGGGATTCTGTTGTTGGCCTTGGGGAAATGATGAATTACCCCGGCATCTTGGCCTGCGAAGACAATGCAATGGACGAAGTCGCCGAGACGCTCAAAGCCGATCGCGAAGTCACTGGCCACTACACTGTGCCAGAGCATGACCGTGATCTCAACGCGTATATTGCAGCCGGTGTCACTGCTGATCACGAGTCGTTCCGACCAGAAGACGTAGTGGCGAAGTTACGACTCGGCATGTATGTGCAATTACGTCAAGGCTCAGCTTGGCAAAACATGAAACGGCTCGCACCAGCTATCACGCACCGCCAAATTGACTCCCGCTTTTGCACGCTATGCTCAGACGACAACCAGCCTCGGACGATAGTTGCGGATGGCCATGTCGATCGTCTTCTGAGGTTGGCCGTCAGCTGCGGCATTAACCCAATTGAGGCCGTACAGATGGCCACGATCAATTGCGCCACCTGCTTCCATCTTGAGCACGAGCTGGGATCCATTACCCCAGGCAAGTGCGCAGACATTGTGCTTCTAGATAGCTTGGACGACTTTAGCGTGCGCAAGGTCTTCATCGACGGGGATTTAGTGGCCGAAAATGGCCACGCCCTTTTTGACGTCAAGCCTTTTGCTTGGCCTAGCAACCTCACCCATACCATGAATCTTGGCCTTAAGATCTGCCCAGAGACTTTCCGGATTCTGACCAACAAGCCTGACGGAAGCTGTCGCGTTCGCGTGATCGGAGCAGAGGCGGGAAGCACAATCACAAAAGACCTTGTGATGAGCGCACCCGTAAAAGACGGAGAAATTCTTGCAGACCCCACTCAAGATCTGATCAAAGTTTTCGTTTTCGAACGTCACCATGGCACGGGCTCCCACGCTGCCGGCTTCCTTCATGGCTTTAGAATCCATGGCGCACTTGCACAGACAGTGGCACACGATGCCCACAACCTTCTTGTAGCTGGGGACAATGACCAAGATATGGCTTTGGCCGCACGCACGCTAGCAGACTGCGGAGGCGGTGAAGTCGCTGTCCAGGACGGAAAGATACTCGCTTTGGTAGAGCTGCCCATTTGCGGGCTCCTCTCTCAAGGACGCATAGAAGATGTCGCCGAAAACGTAGGGCAGATGGAAGCAGCTTGGAAGCAGATGGGCTGTGCCATGCCCTCACCATTCATGACCATGGGCATTATGTCCCTCGCATGCGTCCCTGTGCTCCGCATCACGAATAAGGGCTACGTCAACTGCGATACCTATCAGTTCGAACCCCTTGAGGTTGACTAGAGAGGCGCAAGGGCAACAGTAAAGTCGAATTGAGGATATGCTCTGTCACAAAGGAAGTCACGTGAGTCTTATTGACCAACCACTATCAGCAGAGAAGTTTTCACTAGTAGCATTTGATCTGGACGGAACGGTTCTCGATTCTGTCAAGCGCACCATTTCTCCGCGAGTACAACATGCCCTCCAAGCGATAAGGGACAGAGGCGCCCAAACTGCCGTCGTAAGCGGACGGCCCTTGCATATGCTCGGCAAAACGCTTCTGACGGCTCATTGGGTTGACTGGTTCGTCACGACAAATGGCGCTCTTATTCTCAATGCACACACCTGTAAGCATATCTTTGAGTCGGTAATGTCTCATACAGTCATCGCCTCTATCTTTGATATGCTTGCGGATCTACAGCCTGCATGGATGTTGTGTTCAGAGCATATGAGTTATCGCGAGAAACGAGGTGTGACATATTTAGCAGGGCAAAGCAGCTCGCTTAACACTCAGAGCCCTCAAAAAATCATGCAGATCCTCTCTGATGTAAACTTCGTTGACTCCCTCCCTGGAGCATTGCATGAGATTTCGGTGCCTATTTACAAGATAGGCGTAAGCTTTCCCAGCCACAGCCGTAGTACAGAGGCAGTTAAGAGGCTTAAACGCCAAGGCGGTCTCGAAGTTTTTATAATGAGTCCTATCGAGCTCGAGATTACGCTTTCAGGAGTAGACAAGGGCGCCGCGATCAGACATATCTGTGGGGTCGAAAACCTCGATATAGCACATTCAGTTGCATTCGGTGACTCAGGCAACGACATCGCAATGGCTGGCGCAGTGGGCACATTTGTTGCGATGGCCAATGGCACGGAGGCCGTACGCAAGGCAGCCGATTTCATTTGTCCTCCCATCACAGAAGACGGCGTTGCCACTTGGCTTGAAGCTCGCATGCCTAAGGCCCAAAGAGGGTAAGAAGCAACTAAACATCTAGTATTTTTGGAGGCATATATGCCTATTCTTGCCGCTTATGCCGTACCTCACCCACCCCTCATCATTCCTGGTGTCGATCCCGGAAGTGAAAAGAAGATACAGGCCACCGTAGATGCCTACAATGAGGTAGGCAGGCGCGTTGCGGCACTAAGGCCCGAGACGCTTGTAATCTCTACCCCTCACTCGGTTATGTACCTTGACTACAATCACATCTCCCCTGGCGCTCATGCGGAAGGTAGCTTCGCGCAATTCGGCGATCCTGATGATCGCTGCTCAGCTGATTATGATCAAGAGTTCGTCCACGCCTTATGCAAATCAGCGAAAGAAGTAGGCCTGTCCGCTGGAACACAGGGCGAGCGCGACCCCTCCCTCGACCATGCAACGATGATTCCCCTGTATTTCATCAAGAAAAATTGGCCATCCGAATATCCTTTTCCCCGGATAGTCCGTATAGGTTTGTCTGGGCTTTCCCCTGCTGTTCACTATCAGCTGGGGCAGCTTGTACAGAAAGTCGCTCGTTCACTCGGTCGCAATATCGTCTATATCGCCTCTGGAGACCTCTCTCACAAGCTCAAACAAAGCGGACCATACGGATTCGCGCCAGAAGGCCCAAAATTCGACGAGGTCATCAAAAAAGCTTTTCAAGGGGGAGACTTCTTGCAGGTTCTCACGATTGATCAAGGATTTGCTGAGAGGGCTGCAGAATGCGGTTTGAGATCTTTCCAAATAATGGCAGGAGCCCTTGATAGGACCGCTATAAAACCGGAGCTTCTCTCAATGGAGGGCCCGTATGGCGTGGGATATGGCGTAGCTTGTTTTACTCCAGTCGGGCAAGAGGGAAAAGATCAAACTAGAAATTATCTCGAACAATACAGACGCTGGGATACGCACAAGCTGGCACAGCTCCGGGAGGGAGAGGATGCGCTCGTGCGTCTTGCGCGCGCATCACTTGAGAGCTATGTGCGTACAAGAAAAAGGCTGCAGGTGTCTCCTTCGGATCTCAAAGAGGCTTTGTACCCAGATGGCGCGACTGACAAGAAGTCCAACGCTGCCATTGATACGCTGTTCACCACGAGTGCCGGATGCTTCGTCTCCCTTAAAAAGGATGGAGAGCTGCGTGGCTGCATCGGCACGATTATGGCTGCTCAAAAAAATCTTGCTGAGGAAATTTGCGAGAATGCTATATCGGCGGGCACGCGTGACCCGCGCTTTCCTCCTGTTTCAAAAGACGAACTGCCAAAGATCGTCTATGACGTAGATGTGCTTTCGCGACCAGAGCCCATCGAGACCGTCGGTGATTTGGATCCTAAGCGCTACGGGGTAATAGTGTCTACAGATGATGGACGGCGTGGACTTCTCCTGCCAGATCTCGATGGGATTGACAGTGTCCAGCAGCAGCTCGATATCGCTGCACGTAAGGGTGGCATTGATCTTGCAAGAGATACCGTACGTCTTGAGCGCTTTGAGGTTGTGAGACATACATGAGCGCCCAAGACAGGTCGATCTCCTGTACGGTATGCCATCACCATTGCAGGCTCTCGGAAGGCCAGATTGGATTTTGTCGTGCTAGGAAATGTCACGCCGGCAGGATCTTGCCAGAAAATTATGGGCACATAACATCGATCGCAGTCGACCCCGTGGAAAAGAAACCTCTTGCCGAGTGGCATCCTGGATGCTCGGTTCTCTCAGTTGGCAGCTATGGCTGTAACATGCGCTGCCCTTTCTGCCAAAATTGGCAAATCTCACAAATGGGTAGAGAGGACGTAGGATGGCGTAAGGTATCGCCAGCCGAACTCATCGCATTAGGTCTGTGCGCACGAAGAAAAGATCCACGAATGGTCGGCCTTGCCTTCACATACAATGAGCCGCTGGTTGGATGGGAGTATGTACGTGACTGCGCTATGCTCGCCCACGAGCGAGGCCTTGAAGCGGTACTCGTTTCCAATGGTTGCGTCAATACGGAGGTAATCGACCAAGTTGCGCCATTAATAGATGCCGCGAACATTGACCTTAAGAGCTTCTCCGCAGCCTATTACCACATGTGCGCCGGTGATCTCGACCTAGTGAAAAGAGCCATCACACGCTTCGCCAAGGAAAAGGGTTGCCACTTGGAAGTGACAACCCTGATTGTTCCTCACATGAACGATACGCCAGAGGAGATAAGCAAAATTGCAGCTTGGCTAGCTTCTGTGGATTCGCAGATAGTATTGCACATAACAAGATTTTTCCCACGGTGGAAATTGAAAGGCCAACAAGCAACCGCCGTTCAGCAAATTAAAGACCTAGCCGCCGTCGCCCATCACTATCTTTCTCATGTTTACACGGGCAATTGCTAGCACATCAAGTCAGCATACCATGATGGCGCTCAACTTTCTCTGACACCAGCCGAGCGCTTACATTATCGCAAGAAATAACGTGCGCCTCGCTACAGGCATGGCGAGGCGCACATCTAAGCTACCTACGATGCGCACGATAGTAAGAAAGCAGCGCTTGAGTGCTCAGATCTTGCTTTTTCATCGCCTGGTTGTCATGAAATGCAGGGGTGATCTCCTTAGCTAGCTGCTTGCCCAGCTCAACTCCCCATTGATCAAATGAGTCAATCCCCCAGACCGTGCCTTCAACGAACGTGATGTGCTCATAGAGAGCAATGAGCTCACCAAGCGAATGAGGCGTAAGCGTGTCTCCAAAGATTGAAGTCGTGGGACGGTTACCGCAGAAACAACGGGCAGGCACCATCCATTCAGCAGTACCTTCTGCCCGCACCTCATCAGCAGTTTTTCCAAAGGCGAGCGCCTTCGTTTGGGCGAGGAAATTGCCGAGGAACAGCTCATGCACATCCTGATCCCCATCTTTGGCGGGGTTTGGCGTATTGGCAAAAGCAATAAAGTCAGCTGGTATAAGGCGTGTCCCTTGATGAATCAGCTGGTAAAAGGCATGTTGCCCGTTGGTCCCCGGCTCGCCCCAGAAAATTTCTCCTGTATTGCTTGTAACTGGGCTTCCATCCCAGCGGACTGATTTGCCATTTGACTCCATGGTTAGCTGCTGCAAATAGGCAGGAAAGCGATGAAGATACTGGTCGTATGGCAACACTGCATGGCTTGCGGCTCCGAAGAAGTTGTTGTACCAGATGTTTAGCAAGCCCATGAGAGCAACAACATTCTTTTCGAGGGGCGTCGTCTGAAAATAAACGTCAAGGTCATGAAATCCACTCAAGAATTCTTGGAAGCGCTTGGGGCCGAACACAATGATAAGTGATAGGCCAACGGCTGCATCGACTGAATAGCGGCCACCAACCCAATTCCAGAATCCGAACGCATTCTCAGGATCAATACCAAAATCTGCTACTTTGTCAAGAGCTGTCGAAACGGCAACGAAATGCTTCCTGATAGCTTCGTTATCCTGTGCTTCAGACCCGTCAATGGCTCTTCTCGCCTTTAGGCCCGTGAGCAACCATGCCTTCGCCTCACGAGCGTTAGTGAGAGTTTCAAGTGTGGTAAACGTTTTTGATACCACGATGATAAGCGTGGTCTCCGGGTCGAGCTCCCTCGTCTTTTCCGCCATGTCATTCGGATCTATATTCGAAACATATCGACAGTCGATCCCAGCGTCTGCATAAGGTTTAAGCGCCTCGTAAACCATCACGGGCCCCAGATCAGAACCGCCTATACCAATGGACATGACATGCTTTATCGGCTTGCCCGTAACACCTTTCCACTCCCCTGAGCGCACACGCTCGGCAAAAGCATACATTCGATTGAGCATAGCATGCACGTCTGCGACACAGTCCTGACCGTCAACAACAACTCTGCCTACGTCGGAAGCGGGACGCCTGAGTGCAGTATGGAGCACAGCACGGTCCTCTGTAGTATTAATATGCACGCCAGAGAACATAGCGTCCCTACGCTCTTCAACGTGTACTGCCTTCCCCAGCGCCACGAGCAGGCGCATGGTCTCGTCAGTCACTAAATTCTTTGACAGGTCAAAATGAAGGTCTGATAAATCGAAAGAAAACTTTTTTACACGATCATGGTCTTCAGCGAACCATTGCTTTAGGCTAATGCCCTCGCTTCTCAGTTTTTTATAGTGAGTTTTGAGAGCTTGCCACTCAGAGGTCTGAGTGGCATCAATAGGAGCGGAAACGTTGGTCATAGCTTACTCCTTCTTCTTTGTCCGCAACTGAAGGCCGGCGCAGGTAGCTGCTACCATTATGACACCACTATAACGACCGCGGCAGAATGAAGCTTGAACCCTGCAATCCATGCGACGCACTAGCCATGCCAGCTCTTAGTAGGGTTCTCCTAGCGGCGGCACTCGCTTAAGACATGCCCACACGAACTGTTTTCGATGGGCGTCAGCTAGCGCCGCTGAAAAGCCTCCCAGGTTCATCACGCGCATGCCAAGTACATGTGCGACAAGACCAGGCTCTAGCATCGCAACATGGAAGTCCTCAATATTTGTAAGCTCATCTGCATATGTTTCGCGTAGCGTCTGAGCAGAGATGTCGTCAAGGGCAAGCACGGTCTGCGGATCTAAGGCACAAACCGCCTCCCGAAGCAGTAGCTGTGACACTGGCGTTATGTGGTCATCAAGTAGGATAGAGAGCGCACACCAATCCTCAGGTGCATAGCCAAGGGCAACAAGCCCTTTACGTAGCGCTTGACCATCTTTCCCTGAAAGGAGCGGAGCGCCTGTCTTCTCTTGGGAAGAAAGCTCTCCTTTAAGCAATAAGATTGAAGAGCACGCATTCCCCCCCATAACAAGGCCTTGCTTGGCCAAGCCCTGCAATTCTGCTCGCACCTTGATGAGATATGCCTGTTTCCTTTCTCGCATGTCTGCATGGCGCACCATAAAAACACCTTTCACTCTCTTTATTTGCTATTCAGTATCACCTTTTTGCGAAGCGGGTATAAGGCAGTAAATCAGATATCTATAGTGCCTTAGACAGCGCACGAGAAAGGAATCATCATGGCAAGCAAGCCGATCACAGCTGATACGTTTGACACTGCAATTACAAGTAGCAAGCCAGTACTTGTCGATTTTTGGGCAAGCTGGTGTGGACCTTGTCGCGCAATGGGACCAGTTATAGAGCAAATCTCTGACGAAATGTCCAGCAAGCTCGATGTCTATAAGTGCAACGTAGATGAAGAGCCTGCTTTAGCGCAGCGCTTCAACATTGTGTCCATTCCTACACTAATCCTCTTTAAAGATGGAAAGCCCGCTCAGCAAATGGTTGGCGCCATGCCAAAGTCTGCTCTTTCAAGTGAGCTTGAAGCGGCGTTGTGAGCTAGCGCCCCATTGCCTGTTACGTTAGACATTTTATAACTTTTTCACAGCAATGCAGATTCTAAATCAAAAACGCGAGCTTCAACGATCGTTTCGTTTTTCACGATAATGCGCCCCATGCTCGGCTCTCCGCTTCGAGGCCACGTGGGGCTGCCAGGGTTCATGACAAGCGTGTTAGTATGATGATCCCGGCGGACAAAGGGCCGATGGGTGTGCCCGCAGATCGCTATATCGCATCTCTTAAGATCTAGGTCCCTCTCATAGTGACAAACCATCCACCGAAATCCTTCTGAGAAAAAGGCTATCTTCCTCTTTACAGAGGGGCCATAAAGAGAGGCCCAGTCATTGTTCCCAAGGCACGCATGCACAGGAGCAATGGCGGCAAGTTGTGTATACGTTTCCGCTGAGCCTATATCACCGGCATGCACGATCACATCGGCACCTTGCAGTGCTTCAATAAGCTCTGATGATAAAGCCCCATGTGTGTCTGACACAATGTCATAGCGCATGACGTTTCTTCTTTCATAGCCCCAGCATGCGCTTCACTGCGACCACGCGACGACGCGAAACGGGGATTTTTTTGTCATCAATGTCTTTAAGACCAAGCTGCAAAACCCCACCTGAGACGGTTATAAAGTCTTGCACGTAGGCAAGGTTGACAATATACCCCCGATGGACTCGATAAAAGCCATGTGGTGTGAGGCGCTGCTCTAGTTTGGCAAGAGATATCGTTGAGAGGAACCTGTCGTCTGCTGTGTAAATACAAGAGTAGTCGTCTTTGGCCTCAACGTAGCGAATTTGGTTGATTGGTACGAGAACCTTATGCCCACCTTTTTCAACGGGAATACGCTCTGTTGAGGCTGATGGCGCTGATGCGGGGGAAGCAGCCTTCAAACGTGTCTCTACCTTTGCCAATGCCTGCTGCAGGCGATCCATTTCCACGGGCTTCATCAAATAGTCAACCGCATCCACACCAAATGCTTCCAGTGCGTACTCGCTGTAAGCGGTCACAAAAACAATCAGAGGAGGATTCTTCAGCTTGTGAAGCGCATCTGCAAGCTGCATGCCACTTGTTTTTGGCATTGATATGTCAAGAAAGATTACGTCTATGTCATCTTCAACGTGCTCACGGCTTTTAACAAGACTTGCAACTGCTTCACGCGCACTAGAAGCCTCGCTGATTGCATCTACTTTGCCAGTCTCTTCAAGCAGTGAACGAAGTTCAAAACGAGCTGGGGCCTCATCATCTACAATCAACGCACGCAACATGCAATCACCCTTTCAATGAGGAAACAGAGCGCCAGCGTCTTTATGACAAAAGCGGAATCGGCACCTGTTCTCAACAACTACCTTTACATTCTACGACAAGGATGCTTCGCGCGCCCGTTTAATGCACGCATTAGGCCCTTCAATAATCTCAGCTATCTTTTTGCTTGTGATGCTTGGGGGATGCGTTGACTAAGCGCAACGTCACCACAGTCCCCTCACCGGGCTTTGACATAATTTCGACACCTGACCCAACGCCATAGAAGTGCTCGACTCTCTCAGCAACGTTACTTAAGGCTATTCCCGCTCCCTGAGCGCTGCCTTTACCTGAAGAGCCAGCTCCAAGGACAGACTCACGCGTATTTTCAGCAAGACGATTGGATGCGTCAACAAGACGCTTTGCAACGTCTTCATCCATGCCAAGACCATCATCGGCAACTGCAATCATAACATCGTCACCATCTGTCACTACCTGTACGTCTATGTGCAGCGTTCCTTCATCACGCATGGCATGCCGCACAGAGTTCTCAACAATAGGCTGTATTAAAAAGCCCGGAACTGGAATTTTTTCGCATCCTGGCTCGACATGCTCAGACTCAACAATTCTGCTTTCACCAAATCGAGCCTTCTCTATCGTCAGATAGCGTCGTGTCTGCTCAAGCTCAGCTGAAAGCGGAATAAGAGACTGAGAGCTCTGTAGCGTACTGCGATAAAATGCGGAGAATTCTCGAAGCAGATTCCGCGCCTTTGTAGGATCAACTCGGGTAAATGAGGCTATCGTATTAAGTGTGTTGAAGAGAAAATGGGGATTTATTTGAGCTTGTAACGCCTTTACCTCGGCTTGTGCTGTGAGCTCAGCTTGACGATCCAGCGCGTAGGTGGAGAGTTGGGTAGAAAGCAATTCCGAAAATCCCCGTGCTATAGCAAGTTGCGTACGGTCGACATCGCGCCCCCGTCGAAAGTAAAACTTTATAGTGCCGACAGCCCGGCCAGACACAACTAGCGGGGCAACAACACCAATTGGGTAGCGCGCAGAACCCTCCTGTGGCACAGACGGGGATGGCTCACTTTCCTTGTTCGCATGCCAATCGATGCCGGTAAATGTTTGCATATGCTTGCTGTCAAGAACCTTTCGTGTCGGCTCAGAGACTGACATTCCAGGGGGCCTGTATGCGACATTCTCACCAACGTAGGCAAGCGTCTCGCGCGTATCTGTCATCGCAACGGCAGCCGCTTGTGTCTCAGGAAGCAGCAATTGGCAAACAAGTTTGCATCCATCAGAAGACAGGCCGCTTTTCATGAGGTCAAGCGTTTTTGATGCAAGGCGCAACGTTCTCTCTGTAGCTTGAGATCGTAGGTTGTCGGGTACAACCGAAGTAGATCCCACAAGCACAATAGAAACTGCAAGGCCTCCGCCTGCAATCATCGTCGCGGCAAGATTAGACACAGTGAGTCCCCATGCTAACAAAATAATGAGGGCTACGACCACCATGTCAAAGAAAGCTTGCATAAGGAAAGAAAGGTGTCTCTCACGCCAATGATTCATTATTTCATCTTATCCTCGCTCTATGAACTGATAACGCCGATCTAGCTCAGGCTTTGCGTCTAGGATCGATCGGCTTTGGAATGCCAAGGTTCAGCAACCTGTTGGCAACTATCTTATTGTCCCATAATAAGGCCATAACACGGGGCCAATAGGTCTGAAATGAAAGATAGCTGTTAGCCTCATGCATCGCCCACTCACGGGCTTGCCTCCTGCCATATAGCCATATATAGAAATAGGAGAGATGCTCATGACAGCTAATTGCGCGACGAAGCGAGGTGCGTGCTATGCGATTGTAAACTCCCTTATCAATCCACTGTGCTGGGTAGGGCATCAATGAGCTTGGACGTATCTGTCGCAAACCGATAGCACGATTGCAGCGTTCGATTTTTGCCACCTCATAATACCATCGATAGACATCCTGTAAGAAACGTGAAGCATGCGAAGGAATCTTTGGCGGCATATGACGTACGCGCCATGCGCCATCAAACCAGACATCCATGCCGTTCATGCGCAGGTTGAATAGGTAATCTTGATCTTCCCCGCGAGTAATTGCGGGATCAAAAGCAACTTTTGTATAGGCTTCCGCCGACAAAACACAACAGCCACCGCATAGCACGTTCGAGCGACAAATCCGTGTGTTTGAAAGGGCGTGATGCATCCATTGGTTGAACTCTTTCCGCTTAGACCAGTATCGATCGCACCAGTGCGGCTTCTCCTCACTTGCAAAAGGAGAGCCTTCCCTATCAAGGTAATAGCCTGTCTTTACTGTGATTGGAAGTCCCTGGCGATTTGAGTTGCCAAGCCCGTATAAAGCGTCAATCAAAAAGTTCTCATCGAGCACCACTTCATCATCATCTAAAAACACGACAGCATCATGGCCAAGGATAGCCGCTACAGCCAAGCCCATATTGTGTATCGCACCGTAGCCCCTCAGCGAAAGAGACTCACCACCGAGGCCAGGCGCGATATGCTCCACGCATCTTCTAATGGCGTCCGCCTCGGGCGTACCGACTATCATTGCCCTCAAGTTAGGATGGGCACGGCAAATGCTCTCCACTCTCGCACGTGCAGACCTTTCACAGTTGTGTGGTGCAATCAATAAAATCACGGTGCGTAAAACACCGCGAACCTTTTCAATTGATGTGAGACAGATTTCCAGCTCAGGCATTGGTTTTGTAATGGGGGTCGAATGATCATATATGCCTACATCTCCCATGGAGGGCAAGGTATCTGTATCCGTCCAGTAAGATGGAATAACGATAACTGGATTCACTTAGACCCTCGAGGAGCTCGTTGTCTGATGTTGTATGGCAAGTTTTTTAGCAAGCGGCGTACGTACAAGAGCATGGTAGAGGGGCAACCCGAGCGCATACATAACAGTCGCCTCACCAATTCCTGTCGAGACAAATCCAAAAAGATACATGAGAGGATAAGAGCCGTCTAAAGCGATGCTGGTAAACGGTATGGTATAAAAACCGAGGCCGGAGAGCATGAGAGGAAGATATGCAGGGACGATCAAGGCATTGGCAATCACAGGGCCAGCCACGGCAAGCGCCGGCTTGCCTCGCCACCTCCAGGTTAGCGCGGCACCGACAAGCGTCGCGAGAGAACCAAAGATAACATCCAGCATGCCGAGCATACCCGTACCCGACAAGGCAATATTTGCAATGTTGGCCACAGCACAACCAAGGGTCAAACCAGCGATTGCATCTGGCGTAAATAACGCGAAGACACATACTGCTTCAGACAGGCGAAATTGTATAGGTCCCCATGCAAGGTTTCCAAGAAAGAGGATGCAAACCAAGGTAAGACCCGTATAAAGCGCAGCTATAGTTGCTGTATGGGTAATTTTGACTGTATGGTCTGACACATTTGTTACCTGCACTCTTCGATCTTTTTGCATCCTAACCTCCTGCACATCCATGGCCTTCCTCTACATTTTAAGCTATAGAGCTCGATATGCACCCTACAACACTCTTGCTGCCCTCTCTGGCGTTATGTGACATGCAGCGAACAAGGCAATGGCAGACATTAGACAGAACAGACATAAGGCCGCCAAGCACCGTGTTTTAAGCACCTTACAACCTCTGTCTGTTTAACTATGAGAAGAGCCAGTGCATATATGCGCTGGCTCTTCTCAAAAACATCAAAACGCCCTTCTCTGCAGCAAGCAGCAACTTGCTCTATGCCTCTGCGTACATCTCCTTCAGCTGCACAAGGTGCTGATAGCGAGCCATAGCCGCCTGCTCGTTTTCCTTGAACAGAGTCTTGGCACGATCAGGGAACTCACGCGTCAAACGAGCATAACGAGACTCGTTGAGCAGGAACTCCTGATAACCGCCCTTAGGCGCCTTTGAATCAAGCGTAAATTTCTTGCCCTTGGGAGCTGCGGGATTGAAGCGGAAGAGGTTCCAATAGCCGCAATCAACAGCGCGCTTCATCTCCTCTTGGCAGTGCATCATGCCGCCCTTCTTAATGGAGTGCAGCTCGCATGGTGAATAGCCGATAATAAGCGATGGTCCGTCATAGGCTTCTGCCTCACGAATTGCCTTAAGAAGCTGGTTCGAATTGGCGCTCATCGCAACCTGCGCGACATAGACGTAGCCATATGTCATTTCAATCTCTGCAAGGCTCTTCTTCTTGACGTCCTTGCCAGCAGCAGCAAACTGACCAACCTGACCAAGGTTAGATGCCTTCGAAACCTGTCCACCCGTGTTGGAGTAAATCTCGGTATCGAACACGAATACGTTGACATTGTTTCCGGATGCAAGCACATGGTCTAGACCGCCGAAACCAATATCATAGGCCCAGCCATCGCCACCAAAGATCCAGAAGGATTTCTTGGTGAGATAGTTCTTATTGGCGAGTATGGCCCTTGCTTCAGGTGTGTCGACCTTCTCAAGTTCAGCAACATAGGCTTCAGCAGCTGCCTTGCTCGCCTCGGTGTCATCCTTATTGTCAAGCCAAGCCTGCGCGGCAGCCTTAAGCGTCTCAGGAGCATCGCTTGAGACGAGAGCCTCGGACTTCGTGACAAGCTCGTTTTGCACCGCTTGGTAGCCTAGGTACATACCGAGTCCGTGCTCCGCGTTATCCTCAAACAGCGAGTTGTTCCATGCAGGGCCACGGCCCTCTTTGTTCACGGTATAAGGTGAAACTGCACCAGGGTTGCCCCAGATCGAAGAGCAGCCGGTGGCATTGGAGATGAACATGTGATCACCGAAAAGCTGCGTTACCAGACGTGCGTAAGCGGTCTCGGCGCAACCTGCGCAAGAACCAGAAAACTCAAGCATTGGCTGGTGGAACTGGCTGCCCTTAATGGTGTTGGTCTCAAGCTGCGGCTTCTCGGCCACCTTGTCAACGCAGTAATCAAATGTGGCTTGCTCAACAGCCTCTTGCTCTTGGGGAACCATCGTCAAGGCACCTGCCGGGCACATCTCAGCGCAGTTGTAGCAGCCCATGCAATCCAGCGGGGAAATAGCGATCGCGAACTTCAGCCCATCGGTACCCTTGCCCTTGGCATCAATCATGCGCATGGTCTTAGGTGCCGCTGCCACTTCGTCAGCATTGAGTGCAAACGTGCGAATGGTAGCGTGCGGGCACACAAACGAGCAGGTACCACACTGTATGCACTTCGTCTCGTCCCAATGCGGAACCATAACAGCTGTACCGCGCTTCTCATAGGCAGATGCGCCAGTGATCCACGTGCCGTCTGCATAGTCCTTAAAGGCGGAAACAGGGAGCTTGTCGCCCTCCATGAGGTTAACAGGAATGGTGACGTTCTTGACCTGCTTGACGATTTCAGGACGACCCTTGAGCTCAGAGGACTTCTTGTCTTCTGTGGCACTAGCCCACTCTGCAGGCACCTCTACCTTTTTGAACGCCGTGGCGCCAGCATCGATAGCCTTGTGGTTTGCGGCAACGATGTCCTGGCCCTTCTTCATGTAAGACTTTGTGGCTGCATCCTTCATGTATTGAATAGCATCAGCCGCCGGCAAGACATTAGCTAGCGCGAAGAAGGCTGACTGCAGCGTCGTATTCGTACGTTTACCCATGCCTACCTTTGCTGCGAGGTCAATGGCATCAATCATATAGACGCTTACGTTGTTTTTGGCAATATAGCGCTTGGAGTCGGCATCAAGATGCTCTGAGAGCTCTCTCTCGTCCCACTGGCAGTTCACCAAGAAGGTTCCACCAGGCTTTACGTCCTGTACCATCTTGAAGCCCTTATCGATATAGGCTGGGTTATGGCAGGCAACGAAGTCGGCTTTCGTGACATAGTATGGCGAACGAATGGGGTTATCACCAAAGCGCAGGTGGCTAATTGTGACGCCGCCGGTCTTCTTGGAGTCATACTGAAAGTACGCTTGCACATACTTATTAGTGTGATCGCCGATGATCTTGATAGAGTTCTTGTTGGCGCCAACCGTACCATCGCCGCCGAGGCCCCAGAACTTGCACTCGATGGTACCAGGAGCTGAGGTGCTAGGCGCATCAGGATCCATGGGCAGAGACAGGTTGGTGACATCGTCGACGATGCCGATCGTGAACTCACGCTTGGGCTCATCCTTTTCCAGCTCTTTGTAGACAGCAAATGCCGCTGCGGGCGGTTCATCCTTAGAGCCGAGGCCGTAACGACCACCGATGACCTTGATCTCAGACATGTCAGCCTCATAAAGGGCAGTGACTATGTCTTCATAAAGCGGCTCACCAATTGAGCCGGGCTCCTTTGTACGATCAAGAACAGCGATCTTTTTAACGGTCTTCGGCAAGACATTCGTGAAGTGCTTGATAGAGAATGGACGGAAGAGGTGTACCTCTACCAAGCCAACTTTCTCGCCATGGGCATTGAGATAGTCAATGACCTCTTTCACGGTGTCGCAGAAAGAGCCCATGCAGACAATCACACGGTCCGCATCATCTGCGCCGTAGTAGTCAAAGAGATGGTAATTCGTGCCAATTTTCTTGTTGATCTGCTCCATGTAGCCTTCGACAATATCCGGCAGCGCTATGTAAGCGCCATTGATTGTCTCGCGGTGTTGGAAGTAGATGTCCCCGTTCTCATGCGAGCCGCGGGCACGAGGATGCTCAGGGTTTAGGGCGTGGTCACGGAAAGCCTGCACGGCATCCCAGTCAACCATGTTGGCAAGGTCTTTATAGTCCCAGACGGCGACCTTCTGAATCTCGTGAGAGGTGCGGAAGCCGTCAAAGAAGTTTAAAAATGGAAGGCTGCCCTTGATAGCCGATAGGTGGGCAACAGGGGCGAGGTCCATAACCTCTTGGACGTTTGACTCGGCGAGCATGGCAAAGCCTGTTTGGCGGCAAGCCATGACATCGGACTGATCACCAAAGATGTTCAGCGCATGGGTTGCGACTTGACGAGCGCTCACATGAAAGACACCCGGAAGGCGCTCGGCGGCTATCTTGAACATGTTCGGAATCATCAGGAGCAGGCCTTGTGACGCCGTGTATGTAGTCGTCAGAGAGCCTGTGCCGAGCGAGCCATGCACCGTACCGGATGCGCCAGACTCGGATTCCATTTCGATGATCTTGACGGGATTGCCAAAGATGTTCTTCTTACCTTGAGCCGCCCACTGATCAACATGATCAGCCATCGGGCTAGACGGTGTGATCGGGTAAATGCCCGCCACTTCTGTGAATGCATACGACGCATACGCCGCAGCCTCGTTACCGTCCATTGACTTGAACGAACGAGTCATGGTTCTCCTCTCCTATTCGTCCCGGGAATCTCCTGCGATACCCGGCTTAGATCCACGTGCACGAGGTGACTATGAAAGTTCACCGCTCAACTAGAACCATTGAACTAGCTCTAGTTGACACACATGTTATAGTGATAACCCATTTTGTTCCTCCATAGAACCATAAAACATAGCAAGAACGAGAAAAATCGAAATGTCTCCTCTTATTGAGAATCATATCTCATTATGGCTTCGAAAGACGGGTTGTTTCAAGAAGGCGATCATAGTCTGCAGACAGTCTGCTGCCGAGGTCGCTCGGATGATCTGAGGCCGGCACGATACCATGCTCGTCTGACACGAGAAAAACTCCCCCTGCTTCAGCCTCGCCAAAAACATCCCCCATAAAACCAACTTCCATATGGCGAACATGGGCCAAATCGACCACCAGCGTTGCTGCGCCAGAGAGCTCCTCTTTTGTAGATACCGCGACACCCAGCTTGCCATCACGAGCGCACCAAAGCGTCTCAGGGGCGACTCCGGTTTCTAAAGCTTCCTCGTGCGCCTGCGCCGCTCGTTTCCTCAGTGCAACAGTGTTTGTGGCATCCAGCTGCACGTAGGGCCCAACCGACATTGCCGCCTGGCCATCTTTATCAACGACGATCATCAAGACGCCATCAGGCTCCCTAACAGCTCCGTCCGCAAGAGTCCATTCAATGTGCTGCTTCGCCCACGCAACAAGCTCTGGAGAGACTCTCGCGCCATTTACATAGCGGTCTGACAGTGCCCTCAGGTGCCGATTTTCCATGGGGACACGTTTGCCGGCAAGTCTCCACCTGCACACAAGCGCCGGGGTGCCCAGTTTAAATCCCTTCATACCTCAGCTACATCACATCCTCCCGGCATTGGAACGACTACCTCATCTATACCCTTTGGATATAGCGTTCTTGCGGTTGCGGCACATAGATAGGAAACTGGCTTCTTGCTGGTCCTTAGTGTCGAAAGTGGCGCTTTCCTGTAAAGACCATCGCTATGCCATGCTCGTCACAAGCTGCGATGGACTCATTGTCACGAATAGAGCCTCCTGGCTGGATGATCGCAGCAACTCCATGACGGGCCATGAGGTCAACACAGTCACGGAACGGGAAAAAGGCATCGGAGGCAGCTACAAGCCCCTCTGCGGCAACGCCCATACGATCACAGGTCTTCTCCGCGCGCTCGCACGCCAATTGGGCAGAGTCGACACGATTGGGCTGCCCTGGCCCCATGCCAATTCCAGCACGATTTTTGGCAACTAGGATGGCGTTCGACTTGACCGCCTTGCAGACTTTCCAAGAAAAGAGAAGGTCGTCCATCTCAGAGTCGGTTGGCTTGCGCTTGGTCGGTACCGTAAAACTTGCTGGGTCTTCATCAACGCGATCGGTCTCCTGGACAAGAAGGGCCCCATCGATAGACCTGATCTCGAGAGAGACGCCCTTGTCTATGCCCCCCGTTTCCAGGACGCGCAGATTCTTGCGGCGCGCAAGGCGCGCAAGGGCATCTGAAGAGAAGCTCGGAGCAATCAAAACCTCAACGAATTGCTTATTATTGTCAGCAAAGTGCTCTACAAGGGACAGCGGTACTTCTCTGTTGACGGCAATAATGCCACCAAAGGCAGAGATTGGATCACATTGGAAAGCACGGTCATATGCCTGCGTTACATCATGAGCGACAGCAGAGCCACAGGGGTTTTGATGCTTGAGGATTATAACCGCAGGCTCATCGAACTCGCGCACAGCCGTCCAAGCTGCGTCCGCATCGAGAAAGTTGTTGTAGCTTAGTTGCTTGCCCTGAATTTGCCGTGCCATCCCAAGAGAGTGAGCACTGGCATTGCCTAAGTGGTATACAGCTGCGGACTGCTGCGGATTCTCCCCATAGCGTAGCGACTGCTGCTTGGCAGCTGTAATTGTAAGGAGCTCGGGGAAGCTGAACTCAACCGAAGAATCGAGGCTTGATGCCGCCTGTGGCACGGCAACATGGTCTGCGAGATACGACGAGATAGCTGCATCGTACTTGGCCGTCATGGTAAAAGCTTTAAGTGCCAGGCGACGGCGAGTTGCCAAGGTAGTTGCCCCACCATTAGCTCGCATCTCTGAGAGGATTGGGTCATAGTCCTGCGGATCAGAGACCACGGTCACAAAGTCATTGTTCTTGGCGGCGGATCGGAGCATTGAGGGGCCACCGATATCTATGTGCTCAATTGCGTCGGAAAATGTCACGTTAGGCTTAGCGACGGTTTTCTCAAATTCGTAGAGGCTGACGACAACCATGTCTATCATATTGACACCGTTGGCCTTAGCGTCGGCCATGTCCTGAGGATTGTCTCGACGGCACAGCAACCCACCATGTACAAGAGGATGAAGCGTCTTAACACGCCCTCCCATCATCTCTGGGAAGCCGGTGTAGTCTTCAATGGGTTTAACGTGGGCCCCGCCAGCGGCCAGCTCTTTTGCGGTGCCACCGGTGGAAATCACCTCAACGCCAAACTCATCTTCCAGGGTCTTGACAAAATCGACCACCCCAGCCTTATTTGTTACCGACACTAACGCACGCTTGATAGGACGCTCTGTCATGTAACCTCCTCGGATTGCCTAAGGTTGCAACCTATGGAGCAAATGCACCTTTGCCATTCTATACTACGACTGATAAGAAGGGCGTTCATACGGCAGACTTTGCGCCTGATGGGATGCAAACCCCTTTGCCAGATTGGAGGAGGAAGGCTGTGACTAGAAGCGAACGTGTTGTGTGGCGTACGTTTTCTGAAAAGGACTTCAACCCCATCGCCGTGATGTTTGGTGGGCTTTGGTATAAGCGCCTACCTAACGATGCCCGAGGTCTATGTAACTCTGCAGAGCTCTCCTTGCACCTTGCGCAGAGGAAAAAGCTTGGTTGCAAGCAATGGGCACGAGGGCTACGGATTTCTCGAGCTGCTGGCTGTAAACCCTGACAGCCAAGGCCTCGGCATTGGAGGCATGCTTTTTGCGTGTGTGGAAAACTATTTGCGAGGCAAGGGAGCGAGCGCGCTGTACCTCGTTACGGATGACGGCTGCGACTGAAAATTCTACCAGCACAAGGGACTGGTGCGCATAACCAGCAGCACTACTAAAACCCCAGAGAAGACCTTCGAGTGCTATTTCTATAAAGAAACCCCTAGCGGCCGTTAAAAGTTCTCATAGCTGAATCTTCTTGCCTGCAACATATTTTGCAGTAAGCTTTCCTCCTTCATTTGAAAGGTAGCAGAAACGCTCTAAACGTTGGGCAACAGTCAGCTCCCGCGGACTGCGAATGCCTGAGTCGTCAAGCACCAAGGCATCAAACTCGTAACCCTTAGCAAGACTTCCGACCTTCCCGAAAAAGGAGCCGCCCCCAAGGGTTGCCAGGTAAAATGCCTCTTGGATGGTAAGGGGCGCCAAGCTTTGGTCAACACAGCGCCAACGCAGCTTAGAGCATGCCACAGCATCAGACACGGCGCGGAACATATTTATGCTTGCCCCACCAGCTACGTCAGTACCAAGCCCCACGTTCAAACCTTTCTGCATGTAGCGACGCATTGGCGCAATCCCTGAGGCAAGAAAAGCATTCGATTGAGGGCAGTGTGCCACGTAGGTGCCGGTCTTTTTTAGAATTTCAATCTCTTCGTCAGTGGAATAGTTGCAGTGGGCCATGATTGTCTGCTCACCGAGCAGGTTAAAATGTTCATATGTTCGCCCGTAGCAGTCTGCCCAAGGGCACAAGTCCCTCACCCAGTCGATCTCGGAGGGATTTTCGGAGAGGTGAGATTGCACAGGAAGGTTAAATTGGGCCTTGATTTCACCTAAGCCCTGCAAAAGCTCATCAGAGCATGTTGGCGTAAAGCGGGGGGTAAGGATCGGGGACGTGTTCGCATAGTGCTTTGCCTTGACATCGGAGAGCCATTCACGCGTGGCAGACAGTGACGCCGCGGCGTCTGTTTCGCTTAGGTAATCAGGGCTGTTACGGTCCATGTTAACTTTGCCCACATAAGTCTTCAGCCCGGTAGCCTCCAATTTATCCATGAGAAGCTCAGTGGCAGGCACATGCATGGTGGCAAAAATTATCGCTCTCGTTGTAAACGAGTGTTGCAGATCTTCCGCGAAGATCGTATAGCCTCTATCGGCATATGACAAATCAAGATACTTTTTCTCTTCTGGGAAGGTATAGGCATTGAGCCAATCGAGTAGCTCTAGGTCCATCGCCATGCCACGAAAGCCATACTGAGGAGCATGGACGTGAATATCATTGAGGCCAGGGACAATAAGCTGACAACCATAATCCACAACAGGGAAAGCTGCATATCTTTCAGGCAACTCATTGGCATCATACACACCTGCGGAACGACCGCCAATACATACAGCAAGGCCATGAGGATAAAGTGCAAATACAGTCGGTGACAGACTATAGCAAATGTCCCCTCTTAGCACAAAAGAGTTAGTATCCATACAAGTGCCTCCTTTGTGCAATTATGAGACTCACAGTCATGCCAAACTTTCAAAAGCAGTTAAAGACCTGAGAATTTTCAGACCTGTCATCTGCAAATCACAGCTTTAGATTCCGCTTTTTCACTAAGAGCTTGGCCTAAGGGCTTTTTTGCTGGCGTTAGGCATGAATGCGGGTACCAGATATGCCTGCTACCGCCTCACGCGCATGCTCAAGTGAGCCTATGATGCAACTGCGACCGGGCCGGCTGTATACGAACTTGATGGCCGCGCGTACCTTTGGCTCCATAGAACCTTTACCGAACTGACCTTCATCTGCGTATTTCCGCGCTTGATCTGCCGTCAGCTCTAGAAGATCCTTTTGAGTGGGTTTCCCAAAGTCAAGAGCAACATGGTCGACAGCCGTCAAAAGAATTAATACATCTGCATGACAGTCTTCTGCAAGAAGCTCACCTGCCATATCCTTATCAATGACTGCAGCGACTCCTTTGTAGGCGCCCTTGTCGGCATAGTCACGCACCACGGGAATGCCGCCCCCACCACATGCGATGACAATAAACTCATTGTCTAGAAGGTTCAAGATCGATTCTGCCTCAACGATCTTCTTTGGCTCTGGGGATGCAACCACACGACGCCAGCCACGGCCGGAGTCCTCGATAAAGCTCATCTCAGGATGAGCCGCTTTCTCTGTTTCCGCTTGCTCCTTCGTCAAAAACGGGCCTATCGGCTTCGTAGGGTCTTTAAAAGCAGGGTCGTCGGGATCAACTTCTATCTGGGTGACGACAGTGGCAACATGCCAGCGCTTATAGGCCTTATGCATTGCGACGCCGAGACCTTGCTGCAGATGATAACCAATATAGCCTTGACTCATAGCACCACATTCGGGTAGATCCATAGCAGGGACGGAAGAGTCAGAAGCATGTGCAAGTGAAAAAGCTTTCTGAATCATCCCAATTTGCGGGCCATTCCCGTGGGTGATAATTATTTCATTGCCCTGCTCTATGACACCTAATAAGACAGAGGCAGACGCTCGTATCTTTGCGATCTGCTCTCTAGGAGTTTTGCCAAGAGCATTGCCACCCAAGGCGATGACAACACGATTGGGCCTATCAGAAAGCTTACCCATCGGCTACCTCTTTTTTAACCTGTCCATACAATTAAGCCAAAAACCACTTGCATAGTAAAACGACCCATGTGACGATGCTACGCGATTATTCCTGCTGTCTCTAAATGGTGACTTTTTCAATGCAAGCGGCATCCGTTGAGCAGCGCGGTCATTTTTATGCATACTTGCTCTCTAAATTACTTTCTGGTAGGAAAAGAAAAGTAATGTCATAGATGGCCTCTTCTATACGCTGCGGTACTACCATACAAGACATGGAGCAGGAGGACATGAGCGCTTCACAGACAACAATAGGGCGTTTTGCACCGACCCCTTCTGGCCGCATGCATCTTGGCAATATATTTGCTGCGCTCTTATGCTGGCTTGCTGTGCGCTCTGCTGGTGGACGTATGATTCTACGAATTGAGGATCTTGACCCACGGACGCGTAATGGCAACGCCACTGCCACGCTCATCGAAGATTTAAAATGGCTTGGCCTCGACTGGGATGAGGGACCGATTTTTCAAAGCTCCCACAATGCGTTTTATCAACAGGCGCTCAACAGCTTGCAAGCAAAAGGGCTTATCTACCCCTGCTTCTGTACTCGCTCTGAGCTACACGTCGCTACTGCTCCGCATATCAGTGACGGCACATATGTCTACCCAGGGACCTGTCGCAGGCTCTCAGAAGAAGAGGTTCGTCAAAGAGCAAAGATACATCCGTATGCACTGCGCCTTATAGTTCCAGACGGCAGTGATCCAAATGGACAGTTGATTGTAGATGACCTCGTGTATGGCAAACATGTTGAAAACCTTGCCCATGATTGTGGAGATTTCTTAGTGAAGCGTAGCGATGGCATTTTTGCCTATCAGTTGGCATGTGTAGTCGACGATGGCATCTCGGACGTCAATCTCGTCGTCCGTGGTCATGATCTTCTGGGATCTTCGGCTAGGCAAAGCTACCTAGCTCATTTATTAGGCTTTAAGCAGCCTGCGTATGGACATGTCCCTCTCCTTATAGCTCCTGATGGAAGACGCTTGTCAAAGCGAGAGAAAGACCTCGACCTAGGAGCTCTGCGGGCCAATGGTATATCCTCTGAGCGCATCATTGGCGTCCTGGCCGCTTCTGTGGGACTTATCGATCGCCAAGTTGATATCACGCCTGCGGAGCTCGTAGATACCTTTTCTTGGGAGGTTATACGCGCACACTCTCACGACATCGTAGTAGATAAGAGCTTCCTTACAAAGCTTGGTATTGCGGTGAGCCCCTTGGGTGGGGTATGATGCTTCGGCAATGCCTTTTGGAGAGCTGACCGAGTGGTTGAAGGTGCTCGCCTGCTAAGCGAGTATGCGCCTTAAGCGCATCTGGGGTTCGAATCCCCAGCTCTCCGCCAAATCTGTAGCCATCTTGATAAAAGAGATTTTGTCGGTAGGTGGTTTTTGTTTTGCCCGAAAGTGCTTGAGACAAGGCCTTTCGGGCTTTTAGGTTTTAGCCCTGCATGAATTGGTGATCTAGGGCGAGATGCTGATTTTTCAACCGGGTTGATACTAGCTGCGCAAATTTCTACCAGCACATCGTGACTTCCAATCAGAAGCTGATATGTCTCAGCCAACCGCAGCAATTGAGTGCCGTGCTCATCAGCCACCATTGCCTTCGAGGCCTCTTCTTCCTTGTATAGAGATGAGCAAGCTCGCATTCAAGATAACGCACCAAACAGCCGATAGCCCCTCTTATCTCCCAAGCCACTTTGGCGCTCGAAAGAAAAGGGCTTACCAAAGCGCCTACATGCCAAAGCATAATGGCACAGCGCAATACCCATATCCACCGCCGTTTTTCTGTATGCCAGCGAAACCGGCGGCTTCAAAACCTGCTCGTAAAGAAGAGTCTTGCTGTCTGCCTTTTCCAAATACCACGGCTGCAGGTTCATACCGGACGGAGCCAGACGCACAGCCTGTACGCACGGATCATCCGGAGCATTGGTGATCTCGTCGATGGACTTGCGCTTGAATTCGGACTCGTCGCGGTGCACTTCTCCTTGCGGCTGGCCAAATGCGATGGTGATGATATCTTTGCCTGTACGATTTCGCTGGACATCCCTTGTCTTGCCAAGCCAAACGCTGCCTATGTCATGTCTATCGAACCATAGGATGAGTTGTTCGCCGATGAACCCTGCATTCTCAGGCTCCCCCTCTTTCCCCTGACCACTCACGATTAAATAGTGAGGAGCCTCGACCTTGAATAGCCCTTCCGTTTCTGTAACGAACCGATACTCCAACGGTACATCAGGGTACAATGGTTTAAAACAATCAATTATCTTACGGAATTCATCAAGTCGTCCCTGATCAAAAGGTTGCCCAGTATAACTTCTACATGATTTTCTTTTATTTATGGCTTCAAACAAATCCATGATGTGGTCTCCTTTTTGTTCTGTTTTTCTTTACCGCACCGATTTATTGATCCGCCTATGTCGCGGCGCTGGTCCATTGCATCCAGAAGATCCTGGCGCAGCTTCCTTGAGGCGCGCTGTTATGTCAGCGCCTCTATCAGCAATTTGGCAACCGATCGCACGGAAAATGGATTTTGACCAGTTATCACACGACCATCCCGGATTGCAAAATCACGGTAAAACCTCTTGTGCCTCCAGTTGGCGCCACGACTTTCTGCCTGTTTTTGATTGAAGAACGGCACAATTTTCGCCTTGCCTGCAAGCATTTCTTCAACGGCTGTAAATCCCGTGATTTTCTTATCTTTGATCAGGTAATTTCCGTTCTCTTTCTTGATGTTCATCAGCCCTGCCACGCCATGGCAAACTGACGCGACGTACCCGCCCTGCGTATAAATTTGCAAAGCAATTTTCTGCAATGACTCGTTGTCGGGAAAATCCCACATAACGCCGTGTCCGCCAGCGTAGTAAATCGCCTCATAGTCCTGAGGATTGATTTGTTCAGGGCGCAAGGTACCACTCAAGCCGCGCTTGATGAAATCAGGGCTCTCATAGATTCTCAAGATGCTCTCATCGACATATTTCATGCTTCTTGGGTCTAGTGGGACAAAGCCGCCGTTCGGGCTAACAAAATCCACGTCGATTTCCGCCTGATCCATCTCATCGATAAACTCAGCCGCTTCGCCAAGCCATAATCCGGTTAGTTCATCGGTCCCTTTGTAGCGTGCAACGTTGGTCTCCACAATCAGAACTCTCATGTTCCACATCCCTCCATAATCGCGACCACATCGCTCCGTAATTTCAGATAACGGAAGTTCAGCAATTCGTTTTTGCTTCAATAAGACAAGGACGAGGATGGATATGACAGCAGCTCATCAAGGTCGGTAGCACCATTTCAAGTTTCTCCTGCAATGTCTATGCACAAAGCTCAGGGCTTGGAATCCGAATTGGTAAAAATTGTAGTTGCTGACGAGACTAGCGAACTTATAGCACATAGTACTTTCTACACTGCTATTACTTGTACTCGGAATAAGTCAAAAATATACTGGACGCCAGAGGCCGAGCAAAAGGTATCAGGGGCTATAAGACCTAACAAAACATCAGCAGGGATGTGAGTTTACTTAAGTCGATGCCGCAGGGATCAAGGTAGGCAATAAAGGTGCTCAAATTTGGCGATTTGCTTCCAGAATGTGCGTTTTATCAATATAATAGATAGTCACTGTGCCAGCATTTTTGCTATCCAACGCTATCAGCAGCTGAATTATTTTCCTTTAGTGCGATGCTTTTGTAAGAGCCTCTTATATCTTTTGAAAGTCAAATCTTGATGTGAGTCTTGACAGTTTTATAGAGAGATGGCATAGTAGCGGGTATAGGCGGCGTTACCTCAGCTGGATAGAGGGTCTGACTACGAATCAGAACGTCATAGGTTCGAATCCTATACGCCGCACCACAAGAAGAGCAGCGAACCAAGCAAATGAATCTGCTTGGTTCGTTTTTTTCAATGTACTAACTGAAAACCCTATGCGTTATAGTCCAACGGAGGCCGAAAAGCTCCGCCAGAGTCCCCGAATGCTGCATACGTATAACGAACATTAAAACGCTCAAGCAGATCTTGCAGTTCAGAGAGCCATTCCTTCTGACCTGCCTTAAAGATATGGGCAAGCTCGTTTTCAACAGGCCCGTCTCCTAAGTCTAAGGCAGAGCGCAATTGATCCATTTCGCTTAATGCAATCGTTATCATCTGGGTATGGCTTGGTTCTCCATAAATCAGCTCTGTGTCTGGACCACTTGTATGCTCTCGCATGATAATGCCATTGCTCTTCACCTCTAATTCTATGGTGCGCTTCTCACCCAGCTTCGTACATGTTTCGAATATGCATTGGCCATCGCTCATTGTCAGCCCCTCTCCTAAAGTACGAACAAGAGTACTATAATCACTCAATCTTTAGAACATATGTTCCCCTTTATTTCCTTAAAATTTCCTCCGCAGAGAAATACCCTGCGGAGGATAGGGGAAGCATCCCCGAAGCAGCTGTTATCCACTCGTTCGAAAACTATCTGCCTTCAGCACGGCGTTCCGCGTACTGCTGGGCGAGTCGATCCTGTACCTCATGCGGCACTTGCTCATAGCCCACAATTCTCATTTCAAACTCACCAGTACCACGAGAGAGGGAGCGCAAACGGGTCGCGTAGTCAGTAACTTCCGCATAGGGGACAGTCGCTTCTATCACTGCTTGCCCGGCATGCATACCTGCTCCCGCATTCATGCCCTCAACACGCCCACGACTTGCGGACACGTCGCCCATTACAGATCCCGCGTAGCTGTCAGGCACAGTGATTGTTAAGTGTGCCATGGGCTCAAGCAAAACAGGCTCAGCTTGCGCTACCGCTTTTTGAAACCCAATACGTGCAGCTGTTTTAAATGCCATTTCATTTGAGTCTACCGGATGATAGGAACCGTCATATACAGCAACCTTAACATCAATCATAGGATATCCGGCAAGCACTCCTTCTCGCATCGTTTCTTGCACGCCTTTGTCAATTGCGGGAATGAAATTCCGCGGAATATGACCCCCCACAACCTCATCGACAAACTCATAGCCAGCTCCTGGGTTTGGTTCAACGCGCAGCCAACAATCGCCATACTGCCCTGCTCCGCCTGTCTGCTTTTTATGCCGCCCTTCTGCACTTGCAACACGACGAATTGTTTCACGATACGGGATCTTTAGCTTAACGGCATGAGCCGTTATTCCCACACGTTCTTCAAGGCGGTCAAGCAATACTGATACTTGCGCCTCGCCTATCGCTGAGATCACAGTTTGTCCCGTATCCTCGTCACGCTCAAGCTTGATCGTCGGATCAGCGGCTGCTGCCTTTTCAAGGAAAGCGAACATCTTCCCTTCATCTCCGCGTTTGTCTGGCTCTATGGCACTGCGATAGAGCGAGTTAGGGAAGCGAAAGGCCGCGGCCTCAACCTTACCTGTCGTTGAGAGCGTGTCTCCTGTCATTACATCAAGTTTGGGCGCTACACAGATATCTCCGGCGGCACATTGCTTCATGTCTGTTGTCTCACGGCCACACATGAGATAAAGATGACCTAGGCGCTCGGCTTTGCGCGTGCGCGCATCATTAAGCTCCATGCCTGGTGTCAAAGTCCCTGCCAAAACCTTCAAGAAGGAAAGACGGCCATTTTGCCGATCATCTAAAGACTTAAAGACAAATGCCACAGGCCGATCGTCATCCGGGGAGATATCAATCTCCTCGCCATTCACCAATGGAATGCGCCCGAAGTCCTCCATGGTGGGAAACCACGCCACAATATCATTGAGAAGAGACGTAACGCCTTCCTCCTCCAAACATGAACCTGCAAAAACGGGCACGAAAATACGCTTGGCGAACGCGGAAGAGAGAAGTCCTTCTAGTTCTTGTTGGCTAACTTCTTCGCCGTTGAGATATTTCATCATCATCTCATCATCAACCTCAACGACAAGCTCAACGAGAGCCTCCCGAGCCGCCTTGGCAGCGTCAAGATAGACGGCTGGGATCTCCTCGACCGACAGCTTCCCATCCTTCAAATGACGAACTTTCATGTGAATAATGTCAATAACTCCCTCAAACGCATCGCCAACGCCCATAGGTAACGTTACTGCAGCAAAGTTGTTGCCAAAGTGTTCCCTGAGCTCTTTCAAGGTAGCATCAAAATCTGCGTCAGGCCTATCAAGGCGATTTATGAAGACAGCACGAGCAAGTGAAAGCTCCTCTGCCGCGAACCACAGCCTTGTCGTAATGGCGCCAAAGGGCCCCGACCCATCGACGACAAAAAGGGCTGTCTCGCAGGCGCTCATAGCGGCATAGGCATCTCCGACGAAATCTGGATAGCAAGGAGCGTCGAGTACGTTCACCCGAGTACCTTGCCATCTTACTGGAGCAACCGTCGTCGAGATGGAGAACCCACGAGCACCCTCCTCTGCATCGTAATCCAAGGTAGGTTTAGTGCCTGCATGGCCGCCAAGCCTCGTTGTCTTGCCAGACAAATGGAGCATCGCTTCAGCCAACATGGTCTTGCCGACGCCGCCTTGGCCTACAAGGACGACATTTTTTACTTTTTCATTAGCTACGTCCACCATTTTTCCTCCTTGACTGCGACAGAGGTCTCTCTTACGGAGTGTGCACTGCCTTTTCACCATAGCGATATAGGAGGACCCGGCTAACGGCACATCGGGCAAGCGTTAAGCTGCCGCCGTAGACGCGCCATCTCAAATAAAAATAGGCTTAGGAATTTCTCCTAAGCCTATTTTGAAGTTACGCTTCCTACGAGGCAAACGTACTAGGCATCATTCGATACGAGAGCCTTATCTACATCAGATTCCTCAGCAGCCATAACCTTGGCCTTTTCCTCAACGGGAGCCATCGACATGGAGTCTGCGTATATCTTCTTGCCCGTTGGGTGCTCTTCCAGCCAAAGCTCATCCGCCTTTGAAGCCCACTTTTTTGCATACGGTGCCGTGCGCCCGCAGAGGTGGTCAACGTCCTCAGGCGAGGTGTACTCTGTGGACTTGGCGCCTGCCGCGTGCACGATCTGGGGCAGGATCTCCGGGTTCTCAAGCATCGGGCAAGGGCGCAGCATGTTGGCGTTCCACGGGTAGTGCTCGCGATAGGCCTGGAAGACCGGCTGCTGCAGGCACTCGAGCAGCGACTTATCCTTGATGTTGGCGTTGGAGTAGTGGATGAAGACGCAAGGCTCCACGTCTCCCCGGGCGTTGATGTGGCAAAAGATGCGCCCTCCCGCTATACAGCCGCCGACATACTCGCCGTCGTTTTGGAAGTCCATGGCAAAGATAGGCTTCCCACCGGTAATGCCACGCACCTCGCGGATACGATGGAACATGTACTCACGCTGCTCGACCGTTGGCATGAGGTCGGCATTGGCGCCCTCTCCCACCGGCATGTAGTGGAAGTACCATGCAAAGCGAGCCCCTTTGGCGATGATGGTATCAAAGTACTCATCTGAGGTGACCATCTCAGTGTTGGCTCTTGTATAGGCCGTGGAAGTACCAAAGATAAGCCCATTTTTCCTGAGAAGATCCATCGCCTTCATAACTTCTTGATAAGAACCCTCTCCACGACGG
>ENA-UOOM01000059-UOOM01000059.1-fermentation-metagenome-genome-assembly--contig:-NODE-59-length-138229-cov-48.111794_pt1 | contig 138229 bp, 91 predicted proteins | sample MGYA00245781_ERZ724031 | MGnify/ENA primary metagenome ERZ724031 (study PRJEB28704, sample SAMN03018317) | fermentation metagenome | biome: anthropogenic terrestrial biome; feature: soil...
TTTCATACGATTAAAACATTTTTTTGTAATATGGTGTATGGAACTCGCACTTAATCATGTTCTTGGGTATGAATGATTCTTATGCCCGTTTCATCATAAGATCATTATTTTTTCACCCACAGATCATTCAGGACAGAGGATTAAAGGAAAATTGAAATCCCAAATTAGTCAGGCCTCTTTGAATTTCAATATCGTTCATCAGTATGTTCCAAAGCAGAGAACTCCGGTAATTTTCGATCATAATAATTATTGGCCCCTGGTCGATGGCAATATGTTGGTTATCGAACCAGCCCACGGAAAGATTAAATGCGTCTGTAAATCCGTAGTCTGACCAGATCTTGTCTCCCAGTTTGTAGTAAAAAAAACGGAGAGCCTTCATTGATTCTTCAGGCGTGTAGGGCATAGATGCCAATGCGGCTGTGGGAGCAATCACGCCTCTGTCGTTGGTTGGAGAGTGGGCACTGTATCCCTGGTTTCCGTCACTGGCTGTCAATCCCCAGCAATATTCACTGTATCCGGTATACTTCTTCGGATTGTCTGCACAATAGAGATGATTGATTAACGAATGATTCCTGTTCTGTTCCCAATAGTCGGCATAGCGATCCTTCAATCCTTTTGGATTTATTCCCAGAAATGAATAATGGGCGAAAAAGAGAGGGCCTCCTGTCTCGGGACCCAGAGGCAACCGGTGACCATAGTATGTGGTATTGTTAATCATATTGCCGTTGCGGGCCCACCCCTGATCATATACCTCTTTCGTAATCGGATGCGTGGGTGATGCCGCTGCGAGAATATAGGTGATAAGGGATTCGTTCCATCCTGAAACTTTCATATTCATCTGCCATCCGTACTGTGGGCTCCAATGCCAATAAAGCACATTCTCGCTCTCCTTTTGGAACCACTTCCAGTCAATTTCTTCCCATAAAAGAGTAATCTCATTCCTTAGCTTTATCTCCGCAGGTGTGGATCGACTGAAATATCCCCTTGCGGTCAGCAAGCCCTGGAACAGCAACGAGGTTTCTACCAGGTCGGCTCCATTGTCATATGTGCTAAAGGGTAATGTAGCGCCCGTCTCACCGTGAATCCAATGAGCAAAAGCCCCGTGATAGCGGGTTGCTTTACTTTTCAGGAACGCCACAATTTTCTCAATACGAAACAGCGCTTCGTCTCTTGTGATAAAGTCTCTTTCTACTGCTACAATCATCGCCATTACTCCAAATCCTGTACCGCCGGTAGTTACGGTATTGCCCGATGAGCTTCGTTCGCGAGCCATTCCGCTCACGGGGTGTCCGAAGTCCCAGAAGTAGCGGAATGTCTGTCTTTGTACCAGGGTCAGCAGTTCTTCGTCGGAGATACGTGGAAATTTATCCGAGCCATCCATTCCGGTAGAGATAGAATATACTTTGCCGGTAAGAATGCGATTACCGGAGATTGCATATAATCCTCTGCTGATTTCCAGCCGATAGGAAGAGAATGATTCCAGTTTGTTTGCTGTTTCAATCTGCACGGATTGACCATGCAGTATGAAGTTCAACTGTACCGGTTCTCCTGTGGACTTTCGCAGCGTAATATTTTCCTCCAACATGTCGGGCTTCACAGATTCTGAAAATACCAGCTTTATCACCAGTTCAGGATTCACGTCCCTGTAGGATGATGATGCGTTTACCTCTCCATTAATCTCGATACTTTCTAATTGAAAAGGTTCAGACGGTATTTCCTCATCGCTCTTGCCACAGCCCGAAAATATACCTGTACAGATTATCCCAAGAAAAGCGTATACTGCTGTCCTTATTTCCATCATATTCCGTCTTATTCAATTTTGTAACGTGTCATCCGATTGGGATTTTACTTTTTTTATCACCACAAAAAATAAAAACACCCATACACCGTCGGCTCATTCAAGGAAATAAGCCGACGGCGTGATTGAAAGAGCAGTCCTTTGTTTTACTTGGCAGCCAATTGTGCAATCTCTGAAGCAGGCAACGCCTTGTTGTAGATGCGCAGCTCATCGATCAGGCTCTGGTCGGAGAGGTGGCCCCATTCTGTGAAGCGGGGTGCTCCCGAGCCGATCGACATGATGTCACAACCATTCCAGCTGATGCCGGTGAAGGAGATCGACTTCACCTCGGTGCCGTCCATGTAGAAAGCGGCCTTGTCCGGGGCGAGGACCAGTGCGATATGAACCCACTTCGCTGCAGTCGGGTCGATGTCAGCCAGTTGGGCTCCGTCGAGCCAGCTGTCGGCCGTGCCGTTGCCGATATTGGCTTTGACGCGCTGCTTGCCATTTGCATTTTCGCGGAAGATGCGGATGCCGGCGGTGCGGTTGTTCTGTGCGTTGGCCGGCTTGCCCTCATGCGGGGGGGCGATCGTCAGGATGCCCGCCCGGTCGGGGGTGGCGTTCACCTTGTACCAGAAGGTGAAGGTCATGGAGCTGCCGAGGGGTGCAGCCATGTTGGCCACATCGAAGGTCAGGTAGCTGTTGGCGGCTCCGGCATAGGCTTTGCCGCTCTTGCCGCCGGCAAAGGAGGGGCTGCCCACCACGGCTGCCTCCATCAGGCTCTGGTAATCCTCCAGATCTTCGTCGAAGGAGAGGTAAAACATCTGTCCATCGGCACCGATGGGCGGTGGCGTGGGCTGCTCGGGAAAGTTGAAGGGAGGGTTTTGTCCAAGATCCTGGAAGCAGGAAGTAAGGATAATCCCGCTCATCATCAGGATAAGATATATTATTTTCTTCATAGGTCTGTCTTTTTAATAGTTGGGATTTTGTATCAGTACCCCGTTCGATTTGTCTACTTCGGTCTGTGGTAACGGCAGTAATGCATGTTTGTCCTGATAACCGGTTTTTCCTGCTGCATGCAATACTTCACGTGCAACGCCCCAGCGTACCAGATCATAGAAGCGGTCAAATTCCATCCCTAATTCTACCCTGCGCTCGTGCCGGATGGCTTCGCGCATCACCGCCTGATCGGCAGTGGTTACCTTGGGCAGGAGGGAAGCATTTGTTCCGCGTGCACGGGCTCTCACCATCTCCAGATAATTCCCGGCTTCCCCCGTTCTTCCCAGTTCATTGGCAGATTCGGCTGCCATCAGTATCACGTCGGCATAACGAATGATGCGGATGTTGTACCAGTGGCCTCCCTTGGTATAGGTGGCCCGCAGGCTGGGGTTGGTGTAAGCCTTCTTGTTATAGTACTTGTTGGTCACATCGGCGTTGGCGATTGGTTTCTCCCCATAGGGCTGATTGGCAGGGATGGAGGAAGGATCGCCCCCGGTCTTGATGAAGTAGAGCAGTGTTTCATCCTTTCGGGGATCTCCTGCCTCAAAAGCATCAGCCATCAGTTGGGTGGGTGTATGCCAGCCCCATCCCAGGTTCCATTCGCCGGCACCTCTGACACCCTGCACCTGTGCAAACTGGCTGCCGATATCATTAGAGCCAGGTTGTGAGGGGGTGGCGGTACATTGCAGCTCAAATACAGATTCGCTGCTGTTCTCTCCGGTTTCGCGAAAGATCTGATTGTAGGGGGTATTGAGATTATACAGACCAGACTGTATTACGTCTACGGATGCAACATTCATATTATTCCAATCGTTTCTCATCATATAGGTTCTGGCATGCAAAGCTCTGGCAGCACCCCAGGTAAGCCGGCCGGTGTAGACCGGAGCCCATTCCTTCGGCAGATGCGCTTCAGCTTCTGTAAGATCCGCATCAATAAGTGCATAGATCTCTGTTGCCGGTGATTTGGGGATATTGGCCTCCTCGGCATTCACGATCCGGAAATCGATCTTGGGTACATCACCGAAGGCGCGTACGAGGTTGAAGAAGGCGTATGCACGGAAGAAGTGGGCCTCGGAACGATTGATCAGATCTCCCTCCGAGAGGGTTCCGCTTTTCTTTTCTGCCTGCGTAATATCATCGAGGATCTTGTTGGCCAGGATAATGATCTCATAGTTGGCGGTCCAGTAGGAGCTGATCAGGCCGTTGGTGGCAATATATTCAAAATCGTCGAACATCCTGCCGTGGGCAGCCCCGTCGGCAGCGGTACTCCCTTTTTCGGCATCTTCTGAACGGAAGGCGTGTATTGCCAGGGCCGTGGTGCCGGAGGTGACATGAAAGCCGCGAATTTTGGCATAAAGGGTGAACACATCGGACTGAAAGGAGCCGCCGCTACCTTCGTCGCCCTCGACCCATTCTCCCTGCGGCTTCTGGTCCAGCAGGTCAGAGCAGCCGGACTGTGTCACTGTGGCCAACACTGCGATTAGTATCCAGAGATATATTCTATTATGTTTCATACTTATCTGCGATTAAAAAGTTAAGTTTAGTCCAAAGGTGTAAATCATCGGCATGGGATAGGTACCGCCATCGATACCGAATGCCAGGGCAGAGCCGCCGATTTCAGGGGTATATCCGGTATTCCGTGTCCAGGTCTTCAGGTTCTGCACATTGGCGAAGAGCCGAAGCGACTTGAGATATACTTTCTGCAGGAAGTCGGCCTCAAAGGTATATCCCAGCTGCACGTTGCGGATGCGGAAGAAGCTACCATCCTCGATGAAGTAATTGGAGTTAATCAGGTTGATGGATCGTGAAGGGTTGAGGATCGGCTCCCAGTTGGAGGTGCCTTCGCCGTGCCAACGGCCCATGCGGTTGGTCAGGTAGTTGAGTTGTGCATAGGTGGGATCGTCCCATGTGCGGTAGATCTCGTTGCCATATACTCCCATCATTTCCACGCCGAAGTCGAAGTTGCGGTAGTCCAGGTTGAGACTGAGCCCATAGGTAAAATCGGGTGTCGGGTTACCGATCATGGTACGGTCATCCTGTGTGATGGCTCCATCGCCATTTACATCCACAAACTTCAGATCACCCGGTGCCACGCTCCCCACGCTGTTGGGGTAATAGGTTTTCACATCTTCCCTGTTCTGGTAGACGCCGGCCACCTTATATCCGAAGAAGTGTCCCACGGGATAGCCTTCCAGAGATCGGGCAATCCCGTTGGCGGCAAAGATGGCATCATCCGGTCCGCGACCCAGCGAGAGTACTTTGTTGTCAATGGTGGTCAGGTTCCCCGAGATGGCGTAGTTGAGTCCATTGCTACCAAGCTTATCGCTCCATGAGGCTGAAATCTCCAGACCACGGTTACGTATCTCGCCAAGGTTCTCCAATGAGTTCTTGGCTCCGGAGAAGCCAGACAGCATTACAATGATATCTTTTGTGGTTTTATCATAAAATACCGGTTCCAGGCGCAGGCGGTTGTCGAGCAGGGTAATCTCGAATCCGGCCTCCCAGGCGTAGGTCTTCTCCCAGTTCAGGTTCTGGGGTAGATATTGTATCGAGTAGCCGGTGATGATATTGTCACCGAAGACGGCACTGCCGGTACTTTCAAGTCGCGGGTAGGTGGGGTAGTTGTAGCCACCGGTGTTCTGACTACCCAGTACACCCCATGACCCTTTGAACTTCAGGTAGTCAATCAAAGACTGATCCTTCATGAAATCCTCTTCCGAGGCGACCCATCCGGCGCCAAAGGAATAAAAGTTGTCCCAGGTATTGCCTACCGAGCGGAAGACCGAGGCACCATCGCGCCGGTAGGAGGCGTTAAAGAGGTAGCGATTCTGGTAGTTATAGAGTGCCCGCAGCAGGTAGGACATGGTGAATCGTTTGTACTGGCTGCCATTGTTGGACATCGACTTGTTGGAGAGCGAGGATATCCACCATTTGTTGATGTCGTTGTCTGGCACGGAGAAGATGATGTCTTCGATGTTCTGGCTACGGGATGCGCCCAACAAGGAATACTCGGTGAAGTTGGTGGTGACACCCGCGGTGGCGGTCAGGTTGTGGCTGCCAAAGGAGTTGTCGTAGGTGAGGATATAGTCACTTTGAGCCACAGCACGGGTCGATTTGGACTGGGAGACCGATTCACTGGTGGTGAGGTTCTCCGCACCCCCGATGTCCGGGTTGTAGACGGTGATGATGGGACTGAGACCACGATTCTCATTCACCGCATAGTCGAGTGAAAAGGTGCTCTTGAAGCTGAAATGGTTCAGAAAGTCCACCTCACCGTAGATGTTACCTGCCGCGCGATGGTTCAGAGCGATGGAATGGTTGGCCCTTGTCTCTACATCGATCAGGGGATTCCATACCTGTGCCCGCTGAAAATCGGGCAATGTGTGTAACAATTCACCTGTTTCGTTATAGATGGGAGCGATCGGTGCTGCCTTGATGGCTCCGCTTACTCCCTTGGCGTCGGTGGGTTTTGTCCGCGAGGCATTCACCTGGTAGCCAAAACGAAGTGCACTGCTTACACTGTATTCACTGCTCAGGTTGAGTGTCAGACGTGAGTACTCCTCATGCTTGATGTTACCTTCTTCAGCGGTATAGCCGATGCCGAGGTAAAAGCGACTCCTCTCACCCGAGCCGGTGATGCTTACGTTGTTATTGGTCAGGAAACCTTGCTGGAAAATCACATCCTGCCAGTCGGTATTGGCCTGCCAGTCAGTGTAATCAAAGCTTCCCAGCCCCTGGTTGATCCGCTGTTCGTCGTACAATTCGCGGAACTGTGCCGCGTTGGTCATCGGCATCTTGTGTGTAACCTCTTTAAAGCCGAGTGAGCTGTTGAAGTTTACCACGGTCTGTCCTCTTTTTGCCCGTTTCGTGTTTACAATGATGACGCCATTGGCACCGCGTACCCCAAAAATTGCCAACGAAGAGGGGTCTTTCAATATTTCCATCGATTCAATGTCTGCGGGATTCAGATAGTTTATGTTATCGGAAAACAGGCCGTCGACCACATACAAAGGGGAATAACCGTTAATAGAGTTTGTGCCCCGGATCCGCACCTCCGGATCCTGTCCCGCGCGACCGGAGTTTACAATCTGTACACCGGCAACTTTGCCCTGTACGGATGACAATAGGTTTGTTGTAGGACGGTTGGCAATCTCTTCGGCATTCACACTGACAATGGAGCCGGTCAAGTCTCTTTTCCGGGCGGTGCCGTAGCCGATCACGACCACTTCCTCCAGCGCCTGTACATCTTCCGACATGACCACATTCACCAAGGTCCGTCCGTTGAGGGATTCTTCAATCGTTGTCATCCCGATGTAGCTGAAGACAAGGGTCGCATCCGCCGGTACATTGGAGAGTGTGTAAGTTCCATCGACCCCGGTCACGGTGCCGAGGGTCGTTCCTTTCACCAATACGGTAACCCCTATAGCCGGGTCTCCCGTGGCTCCTTCCGTCACCGTTCCGGAGACGTTTATTTGCTGCTGTGCAAATAACATCATGGTGAACAGCAGGAGATTTAAAACTGTTGCAATTTTCAATTTCATGGATTCATAATTTTTGTTGAAAAAATCTTCGACACAAAATAATAAATTGCTTTCCGTCTTGTAAAATATATTGCCTCTTCAAAAATACTTTATGTTGTAAAGCATGTTTTTAAAGGATACTTTTTTACTACGTCGATAAGGTTAAAGTTTCAGATTATTAATTTATTATGAATTAGCATGTCGATAAGTGTACAGTAGCCATTTATTCGAATTTTATCATAAAATCGACCAGATTTTCGGCTTCGTTGAGATCCAGCTTTTTTCGTAGCCTGTATCGTGCAGCCTCTACTCCCCGGATGGAGATGTTCATCATCCCCGCAATCTCCTTGGAAGAGTAGTTCAAACGGAGTAGCGTGCAAAGTTTTAGATCTGATGGGGTGAGTGCGGGGTATCTCTCCTTGAGCTTTCGGAAGAAATTTTTGTGGATGAGGTCGAAGTTTTCCTGGAAGACGATCCATGCATCCTCTTCCGATAAGTTTTCTCCGATCATTGTCACCAACTCATTTCCTTCGCTGCGGTTGATTTTGCCTGTCAGCATACAGGATTGAATCCGTGCACGCAGATTTTTCAGAAATTCGGTATGATTGATAATCATCATGGTGGCGCTGGCCAGCTCCTTGCCTTTATAGGTGAGATCCGACTCCAGCTTCTCATTACGCAGTGCAGTAATTTCTTTTTCCTGTTTGTCAAGTTGTGCGAGCCGCCGGTTTTCCTGTTCAGAAAAAAGTTTGTTTTTTCTTTCGACTACTTTTTGTACATGATTTTCAATGAGAAGAACGGTGATAAATAAGATGAACAAGACATAGGAGAGATATGCCCACCAGGTTTTATACCATGGATTTTTAATCCGGAAGGTAAAACCGACCGTGGATAGTACCGCTCCTGAATTATCCCGTACACGTGCCTTCATGATATACTCACCGGCCGGCAGGTTATTGTAGGATATGGAAAGATCCTCGGCTGTATTTACCCATCTGCTATCGTAGCCGTCTAAAAAACATTCTACCCTGAATACATTTTTAGAATATTCGGGATACATAAACTGAAAACCAACGTCGTTATGCTGATAAGCAATAATTGCTTTTTTTCGTGGATCAAGATAGGAGGTTTGGTCATTTTTTCTGTCATAATACTCTGCTGACGAGAGGTATAAGGTGCTTCTTTTTTGTTTTGGCCCTTCAGTAAAAATATATCTTCCTATACCCCCATTCAGACAGAAATAGGTAGTCTGTTCATCGGCCACATACACATTGGCTCGTCCCATGTTGGGAGGATTGTTAAGAATGCTGTAAGGTATGCGATCGACCAGCCTGTATGTGTCTCCGGAGGAAGATACCAGGGCATACTCTGTGTTGCGGATGAACCAGTGTAGCGTATCGTTTATGGAGACAATCCGGTAGGTATCGGCAAAATCGGGCAGATACCTGTTTAACAAGTCATACGGAATAATTTTTCCGTGTATGTCGTCATAAGTGTAAAAACGGTTCCCGTCGGTAAACACGATACGTCCTTTCAGTTTCATTACCTTTACAGGATCGGGTAGTGCTGTTTTCGCACTATCGAGCGACTGGTAATTTTCAATCTCCACGACTTTTCGAAGTGCATTGTCGAGCCGTAAACGATAGACTCCCTTGTACATGTGTCCCGCCCAGATGTTTCCGGTGTGGTCTGGCTCAAGGTTTTTGATAAGGTCCAGGAATCCTTCTGCCCGGTGGCTGAAAATCCACTTGCCGGCCAAAGTCTGGGTATATATGTACAATGAGGTATATGTTGATTCAAGAAGAACATTTTTCCCGTTGATGACTGCCTGTTTTATATCCATCCCGCCGGTCTGGGCTTCCGGAATCACTTTCTCCTTGCCGTTCTCAAGAAGTGAAGTACCCAAATTGTGACCGACGAAGATCTGATTCCCGAAAGTTCTGATGAACCATGCCTGAGTATCGAACTCTGGCAGGCGAAAGAAGTTTTTCTCAGCTTCTGAATAATGATAAATTCCCTGGTTTGTGGCCACATAGAGGTTGTTCCGATGGAAAAGGATATCCTCTACCAAACCTATCTGTACATCGTTAGGTTCAAAAATAGTAAAAGGCGATTGGGTTCGAATGTATGAGATGCCGTTGTCGAGGGCTACCCAGATGTTGTGTTCTCTGTCGCTGTATAAAGCCAATATGGTATTATTGTTCAGTCCGCTGCTCCGGCTGACATGCCACAGTTTGTTCCCTTTCCTGTCAACGGCGTAGAGCCCGCTGTTGAGTGTTCCGAATATATATTGTTCATTGGCCGAAAAAATGGCCCGGTTGATGATGGCTCCCGTTAAGTCCGGCTCTATGGATGTTTTCCAGGGGGTAAGTGTCTGTGTATCCTCTGAAAACCGGTAGAGGCCGCTTTTAGATGTTATCAGTAGGTATTCATCATCGAAAGGTAAGACCGCCACCACATTGTCATCTTTAAGCTGATCACGTGTCAGAATGTGGTGAAACTTGTCTCCGTCGAAACGATAGAAATCGTTGTTGATTAACTGTGCAAACATGTCATCGCCTACGGGGAAGAAATACAACACTGCCGGATGAGGGCTCAGTGTGGTTACCTTCTTCCCGTCATAGGCGAAAACAGCTGAAAACGACTGGAAGTAGATATTGCCCTTGAAGGGATGAATTGTCCATATTTCATCGTTGTGAAACGTGTAATCTTTTACCAGACTTTTGACAGAGTGGTAAATAAGTTGATTTTTTTCGTCGTACTCAAAATACCCGAACTCTTCGAATGAACCCACGTAAATGCGTTCAGGTGAAGCGTCCGAATCGATATAAATTGATTTTACGGAAAGATTGTTTGGTAGCTTGTGCAGTTTCCAGTTTATCCCCTCAAAACTTAGCAGTCCGTTGTTATTCCCTACATAGATTACGCCGTTGCTCCCCTGTGCAACAGCCCAGTTCTGGTTCCCTGCCTTGTAATTGCCAGTCGTATAGTTATAAACGGGAGGTATGAAGGGGATCTCCTGTGCACGGCCCGTGAGGCTGAGCGCGGTGAGCATAACGGTGATGAGTGCCGTGCAAAAATATTTTTTACTGGCTGATTGCCTCATGATGCCGGAAATACGGTGGAACAGATGGTTTACTTTTTCTCCAGTAAATGGGCGATTTCTTTCTCGCTTAGTATCTTTACATTTGTAAAGAGAAATTTTGGATCCAGAAAATTACCATATTGGTTGCACTCGGCAACAGCAGCATTGAGACTCGATTTTGCGTCGTTGTCGAAAGAAAAAAGCATCAGTATGGTAAAATAATTATCTTTTATTTCGAATTTTTCAATGACTATTTCTCCTTTTTGCAGCTGGAAAATAAATTCACGTTCCACTATTTCTCTTTGCAGATCCGAAAGAGGCTGTCTGTCTTGCGTGGTGAACAGAGCAAAAAAACGCAGTTTCTTGTCGTGCCCTCCCAGTCCCGAGGAGATATAAATCTGCTGATGTCCCGACAGATCGGAGCTCAGGACAATGCGGCTACTTACCAGGGCCATCGAGGACCAGTTGAGCAGTTCGGGTTCCAGCGGACTGCTGTGATAGGTTTCAATGGAGCGGTAGGCACCCACGTCGGGGATGGAAGCCAGCAGCGTCAGACTCCTTTTTTTGCGTTCAATCGACTCGTATGGAGAAAACAACACCGCCACTTCTTCGTCGCGTTCAAAGGGGCTGTTCTCTTTTCTCAATCTGTCGAAATACCGGAAATAGTCCATCTGCTCCTCAATAGGTACCAGGTCCTCGAGGATATGAAACGAGTCGATTCCTTGTTCGTTCAACGTTTGGCGTAACTTGGCCAGTAGGTCGTCTTGTCCGCTCATATACGCAAAGATAGAATATTTTTTGTAGTTCACGAATGGTGTAGCTCTTAAATGTTGCCTGCAGCTCCTTTCAATTTGCTTAAAATTCATCAAATTGGCCCTTTATTCCTCAGAATTGTATAAATTCGCACAATTGAATTGAACAGACTCCTCCGATGAAGATTAAAATAGTCAACTCGTCCAGACATCCATTGCCGGAATATGCGACCGCTTTTGCTGCAGGTATGGATTTGCGTGCCAACGTTTCGCAGCCGGTGGTGTTGAAACCGCTGGAACGGGCGCTGGTGCCCACAGGTATTTATATTGAGCTTCCAATAGGATTTGAAGCGCAGATCCGTCCGCGCAGTGGCCTTGCTATAAAACATGGAATTGGCATCGTGAATGCTCCGGGAACGATTGATGCCGACTATCGTGGAGAGATCCGGGTGATCCTGGTCAACCTCTCGAATGAAGAGTATGTTGTCAACGACGGGGAACGAATCTGTCAGATGGTCATTGCGCAACATGCAATGGTTGAATGGGAGCAGGTCGATTCACTGGAAGAAACAGAACGGGGCGCCGGCGGGTTTGGACATACCGGCAAAAAATAATAACCGAAGCAACAAAATGGCCCATATAACCGCGTTATACAGAAAATCAGTCTCTCTTTTATTGCTTTTCCTTCTTGCCGGGATGGTGCCCCTGATGGCATTGATACAGCAGGATGCGGAAGCATTGTCCCTCAAGGAGGAAGACCGCCGCAAATTCGACTATTTTTTCTACCAGGCTTTGAATGCCAAAACGCAGGGAAAGTATGATGAGGCTATGGATCTTTTGCAGTATTGCCATACGTTGGATTCAACCAACGCCAATGTGCTGGTGGAGCTGGGGACGTTTTACAACGTCTTGCAAGACAAAGACAAGGCGCTGACATATTTTCGGAAAGCCGTTCGTTATGATGCTTCCAATTATTACTACAACATGATGCTTGCCGGTTTGAGTAAGGAGCTGGGTTTGAAGCAGGAGGTGGTGGATATTTACAGTGCTTTGGCAGAGGAGCATCCTGGCAAGCCGGAGCTCCAGTTCGAACTGGCCAATGCTTATGCAGACAATGGAGAGCTTCAGAAAGCTATTGATGCGCTCAATAAGCTGGAAAAGAGTACCGGAATATCCGAAATAATCACATTAAATAAGTACCGCCTCTATTCGCTGATGAATAAGAAGGAGAAGGCGTTCGACGAAATTCAGCAAATTATTGATAAGAACCCTGCCGACCCCAGGTATCTGATCCTCATGGGTGATCTTTATCTGGAAGATAATCAGCCCGTGAAGGCTTTGGATTACTACGAAAAGGCGCAGCTAATTGATCAGCAATATCCTGCGCTCATCCTTTCCATGGTCAACTATTACGAAAAAACGAATAACAAAACAGCTGCCCAGACAGAATTACAGAAAGCCATTACCAGCTCCTCACTCGATGTGGAGACGAAGCTGCAGCTTCTCACCCGTTATCTCGGAATCCTGCAGCAGAGCCAACAGGACCTGAAACAGGCCAATCTCTTGTTTGAAACCCTTTTTGTACAATATCCCAGTAATTCGCAGCTAAATATGATTTATGGCAATGCTTTGGTGTTGCAGGGTGACAAAGCCGGTGCCATGAAACAGTTTGAAATATATGCCAAAGAAAACCCCACCGATCCTGCCGGATACGATCAGATGATCCGCCTCGCATTGGCGGAAGAAGATCTGAAAAAGATCCAGGAAATAACGACCGAGGCGCTGAAACATCTTCCGCAGGAGCCGCAGTTTTATTTTTATCTTGGAGCTGCCCATTATCAACAGGGAAATTATGAGAAGGCTTTGCATGTTTTTGAGGAAGGACTGAAAAATGCGATCATCAGCAATCCTTTGTTAGAATCAGACTTTCATGGCCAGATTGGCGATCTGAATTATTTCCTGGGTAATAAGGAAGCTGCTTTCCTGAGTTACGAAAAATCGTTAAAACTGAATCCGCAGAATCTTTCTGTTTTAAACAATTATAGTTATTATCTGTCATTGGAAAAGAAGGACCTTGATAAAGCCGAACAGATGAGTGGCATCACCATTAAGGCGGAGCCAATGAATCCTACCTTCCTTGACACGTACGGGTGGGTGTTGTATGAGCAGGGCTCCTACTTCATGGCAAAGATTTACATTGAGAAAGCCATTGAGTACGGCAAAGAGAATCCCTCAGCAGAAGTTTTTGAGCATTATGGTGATGTCCTTTACCAAACGGGAGATAAAGAGAAAGCCCTGGAGTATTGGAAAAAGGCAAAGGAATTGGGCAATGCTTCCAGCAAGCTCGATAAAAAAATAGAAGCCGGCACGTTGTAATGTCTTTTAATCGATGGATGCCGGTCGTCCCGTGATCCCGGGAGAAAGAAAATAGAAAAATATTCATAATGAAAGCAATAAGGTGTAAACAAATTTTGTTTATCTGTCTTTTATCAGGGCTCGCCTTGAATGCGTGTAAGCCCAGGCAGCAGATCGTCTATTCCACTTCGCCCGTAGAGGATAAGGCTAATAATCAGATTTTTAGTGACATTATTACCAATGAATTCCAATACAATACTTTTACTGCGAAGCTGAACATGAATCTTACCACCGGCACTAAATCACTTAGTTCCAAAGCCAATATCCGGATCATCAAGGACAACGCACTACAGATATCAATACAGCCGTTGTTTGGAGTGGAGATGTTCCGATTTTATATCAATCCCGATACAGTGATGGTGGTCGACAGAATGAACAAACGCTACGTGATGGAATCCATTGCAACTTTGAAAGAGATCTATCCCGTTGGGTTCGACTTTTACACCATGCAGTCGGTATTCACCAATGCCCTTTTTGTCTCGGGAAAAGAGCGTCCCGAATTACCGGATTACCGCAAATTCAACTATATCCAGACCTCCGACCAATGTTATTACATCACATCAAAAGATGCCGACTCGGGTATCGATTACTCCTTCACCGTAAACGGCGACGACCGCATCACTTTTACGCATTTGATGCAACATCAGAAAAAACAATCGCTGCAGTGGGGGTATCATAACTTTGTCCTTTTAGATGATTTTATCTTCCCCAGCAAGATGAATATAACCCTTTCCTCCTCCTCCCGCAAAATTGACGCAGAGTTGCTTTTCTCAGACATTGCTACCGACGAACCGCTTCAGCTGGCAATGAATGTGCCGGCGGGCTATACGAAAACAACTGTTGAAGAAATACTAAAAATCTTTTCCCTGAATCAATGAGACGGCTTTTTGTCATTTTCCATTTTTTTGCTGCTGTTTTTCTTTCGTTCTCTCAAAACCCACAGATTGAACGTTTGCAAAAACAACAGCAGGTGCTGCAGGAAGAGATAAAAAACACGAATAAGCTTTATCTGAACGTCAAAAAACAGACAACCACCATTTTAGACCGTATAAACCTGATCAACAAGCAAATTGCTGCCCGCAAAGAGCTCATTGACGCTCAGCAGGCAGAGATCAGGGCCTTACAGCAGGAGGAGTCGCGACTGGAAGCAGAAATTACCCGGCTCAACAAAGAGCTGAAAAAAAAGCAGGACAATTATGCCAATGCCGTACAGGGGATGCTGAAACACAACGTGAACCAAAACAAGTTGTTTTTTATTCTCTCCGGAAAATCACTTGGTGAATCGCTACGCAGAATGCAATATCTGCGCGAGTACTCCAAGTGGCAGAAGTCGCAAGGCGAAGAGATCAAAAGGCAAAATGCCGCGATCGCCATCAGGAAGGAAGAGCTGGCAAAGGCCAGGGATGATAAGGAGAAGGCTTTGCTTGCAATCCAGTCTGAGCAGCAACGGCTCCGGAACGAAGAAAAAACAAAACAGTCAGAAATGACAGCTGTGAGAGGACAGCAACAGCAGCTCCAAAAAGCGTTAAAGGAAAAGCAACAACAGGCGAACCAGCTGAATGCTCAGATTGAAAAGCTTATTGCAGAGGAGGTGGCACGACAAGAACGGGAAGCCGAAGCAAGAAGGCTTGCAGCCGAAGCGGAGCGTCGCAGAAAGGCCGACGAATTGGCTGCTAAATCGCCGCGTGAAACAGGGAGCAGCAAAACAAACAAAGAAACGACCTCTTCGTCTGCTGAGAAAGAATCCTCCCGTGTAACAAGTGCTGCGCCCCGCATAGAGGCCGATAAAAGTACGGCCTCCTCCGAAACTTTTAAGCTTTCAAACAACTTTGCGTCCAACAAGGGGAAACTGCCGATGCCCGTCACCGGAACCGCTTCCATTGTCGGCAACTTCGGTGCGAAGAAACACAACGAGTGGAACGTGACCACCAACAGCAACGGAATCGACATCCAGGCACAAAAGGGAGCCAGTATACGGTCGGTTTTCGACGGGGAGGTGTCGAAAGTTTTTTCCTTCCCAGGTTCCAACACCTGCGTCATCGTGCGTCATGGCGAGTATTATACCTTCTATGCCAATATATACGATCTATTTGTAAAACAGGGAGATAAAGTGAAGACGGGGCAGTCGTTGGGGCGTATTTTTACCGATCCCGACACAAATATTTCCGCCATGCACTTTCAATTGTGGCAAAAGACAACCAAATTGAATCCGGCGCCCTGGCTCAGCAGGTAACAAACAAATAACATTTAAATCATCCATATGTCGTTGAAAATTCGGCTGATCATTATGAATTTCCTCCAATTTGCCGTTTGGGGGGCTTATCTGACTTCCATGTCGCGTTATCTGGGGCCTGTGGGGTTAGGATCTCACATTGGAATCTTTTATTCGGTGCAGGGTATTGTGTCCATCTTTATGCCGGCGGTGATAGGCATCATTGCCGACCGGTGGGTGCCGGCGCAGAAATTACTGGGTATGTGCCACCTGATGGCTGCCGCTTTCATGCTTGCTGCAGGGTTGTATGGCTTTGAGGCAAGTGTTGATGTCTCTTTTCCGGTGCTTTTTACGCTCTATACCCTGAGTGTGGCTTTTTATATGCCCACGCTTGCGTTATCCAATTCCGTCGCATACACCATTTTGGAAAGGGGAGGAATGGATACGGTCAAAGCATTTCCACCCATCCGTGTTTTCGGCACTGTCGGGTTTATCTGTACCATGTGGCTGGTAGATGTGGTTGGTTTTCAGACCTCTGCGATGCAGTTTGTGATGAGTGGCGCCATCGGTTTGGTACTGGGGGGGTATGCTTTCACGCTGCCCAATTGTCCCGTCAGTACCGACACAAAAGATAAAACCCTGTTTCAAGCCTTGGGGCTGGATGCATTTAAATTGTTCAAACAGCGCAAGATGGCACTGTTTTTTATCTTCTCCATGTTTTTGGGTGTCTCCCTGCAGATCACCAATGGTTTTGCCAACCCGTTCATCGCCAGTTTTGAAGCTTTGCCGCAATATGCCAATACGTTCGGAGTGAAACATGCCAATATGCTGATCTCATTGTCCCAAATATCGGAAGCACTCTGTATTTTGCTGATCCCCTTCTTTTTGAAGCGATATGGAATTAAGAATGTCATGCTCATCGCCATGTTTGCCTGGGTACTCCGTTTCGGACTTTTCGGCCTTGGAAATCCGGGTAACGGAGTTTGGTTGCTGATCTTCTCCATGTTGGTTTATGGTGTAGCATTCGATTTTTTCAATGTTTCCGGATCGCTATTTGTCGACAAAGAAACACCCCATCATATACGAGCCAGTGCGCAGGGAATGTTCATGTTGATGACAAATGGGATAGGAGCCACTGTTGGAACACTCGGTGCACAATGGGTGGTCAATCAGTTCACACATTGGCAGGATGTGGTTGTCGAAGGACAAACAAAATCACTCATGGTTGGTGACTGGCAGTCCGTCTGGTTTGTTTTTGCCGGATATGCCTTGTTGGTAGCCCTCCTGTTTGCCCTCCTCTTCCGCTATAAACACGAACGTACACCCTAAATATTTGATTTAATCTTCGCTAGCTGTTTGTGTGCAGCTAAGTTCTAATCTGTCAGCTTTTTACATTTCATTATAGCTCACGTGAGCTAAAGCGTGCAGTGAGTAATCTATTCGCGAATCTTCTATACATGATTTAGCTATTTAGCTAATTTTTATTATGTTTGTGATGCAAGCGGTCAATAACCATTGAGTTGCGAAAAGTTGCCCGCCGTAAAGGTTGAACCAATGATGAGACTATACCGTTTTATCTTACCAATCCTCTTTTTCGCTAGTTGTTACCCATCTCTTTTGGGCCAATCATCCTGGCTTTTTAAACAACTGGCGGTTCGTGATGGGCTTTCTCATAACCAGATCAATCATATTTTTAAGGATAGCAGGGGGTTTATGTGGTTTTCTACCGCATCGGGTTTGAACAGATATGACGGAAATAAATTTAAAGTATTTAGTTACAATCCCAACGATGAAAATTCATTGCCCGACAACCTGATCCTTGGTGTTCAAGAGGATATAACGGGGCGACTCTGGATTCATACGGCCAACGGATACACCGTTTATAATCCCGAAATAGAGAAATTCGAAAAAAGTACGTTGCTGTTGAAAGAGATGGGCATCACCAATCCAGTCGATCTCATTTTTATTGATGATGATAAAAATGTGTGGTGTTATGTGACTGCATCAGGTTTCTACAGGTATCATGCCGATAGCGGTCAACTGGTGTTCTTTCCTCAAGATGGGCAACCGGGAAATTTGGACATCGGAACGATTACCGACCTAAAAGAGTCGGAAAGCAATTATTTTTTTGTTTTTCGATCGGGATTGATCCAATATATGGATAAAAAAAGTTTAAAAGTCAATAATTCTGATAACTTTATTCTGAATCATCAGCATGCTAATTCAGTTAATTATCAGGCTTTTGTCGACTCGGACAACGACCTGTGGATCTATTCCGATATGCCGTTGGGGGCATGGTTTTATGATTCGCGACAATATGAGTGGAAGTGTGTGGGATCCCAACAAAGTGATTTCCCCTTTTTCTTAACAAGTGACATGATTCAGGATATCATTCAGGATTCCGCCGGACTTATCTGGATGGCAACCGATCATGGTGGTATCGATATCATCGATAAAAAAGACAACAAGCTGATCAATTTGCAGAATCAGCCTTACGATGAACGAAGTATTGCGCACAACAGTATCAATTGTATTTATGCCGATCAGAAAGATATAATATGGGTAGGTACCTATAAAAACGGGATTTCCTATTTCAGTGAGAGTATCTACAAATTTGGTATCGATCATTTACATTATTTCAACAAAATTGATCACTTTAAACCCGATGTGAATTCCATTATTAAAGATGAGGACGAAAACATCTGGATCGGATCCAATGGAAGCGGATTGGTACATTTAAACAGAAAGGACGGATATTATCGTCTCTACAGTCATGATCCCTCCAATAGTTCCTCTTTGACCAGCAATATTGTCGTTAGCCTCTGTGCCGCAAAAAGCGGAAAAATATGGATTGGTACTTACTTGTCGGGTATGGATTGTTTCGACGGAAAAAAGTTTGTTCACTATCGTCACGACCCAAACAACCCAAACAGCCTTGCCAACAACAATGTATGGTCGATCGTGGAAGATAGGTCGGGGATGATCTGGATTGGTACATTGGGAAGCGGTTTACAGCGATTCAACCCGGAAAACGGACAATTTACCACTTTCAACAACAGCATCAAGCAACAACTGTCATCTGAGTTCATTTCATCGATCTGCCTGGGTAAAAACGACCGTTTGATACTCGGAACAGCCATTGGGCTGACAATCTTTGATATAAAAAACGAACATTTCGAGATTCTCCAATCCAACCGCAGAGGAGATCAGTTTTTTACCAATCTGAATGTGAATCATGTCTTTGAAGATAGCCGCGGGCTGATCTGGATCGGTACACGGAATGGCTTGAATATCTGGGATCCGAAACAGGATAAAATCACCCAATTGTACAAAAGTGATGGCCTGGCCGATAATGTCATCTCCGGGATTGTGGAAGATAATCAGCACAATATGTGGATCACCACTTCCAACGGTATATCAAATATTATGATTCATGCCCATTCAATAACCGGCGAATATCATTTTTCTTTTGTAAATTATCGTGAAGAAGACGGCTTGCAGAGTCACGAGTTTAATCTGCGGTCGGTCTTCAAATCTCCAGATGGTGAAATTTTGCTTGGCGGAACCAGGGGATTTAATTTTTTTAATCCCGAAAACATTCGTTATAACACATCACAACCCAAGGTGCTCTTTACCGGGCTAAGGCTCTTTAATGAAGAGGTTGAGGTTGGGGTTGAATATCAAGGTAACAGAATTCTGGAATCGGACTTAAATCGGGTAGAAGAGGTCACTTTTAAATATAGACAGAATGTTTTTTCTGTCGAGTTTTCAGCCATGAATTATGTCCTTCCCGAAAAAACGACCTACGCCTATATGCTGGAAGGATTTAATACGGATTGGTTAATCACTGATCCCGGTGTCCATAGTGTAACATATACCAACCTTGCCCCCGGAGACTATACGCTCAGCGTAAAGGCGGCAAACAGCGATGGCTTTTGGAGTGAAGACTCAGCTGTGCTCCATATTCATATAAAACCACCGTTCTGGCTCTCTCCCCTGGCCTATATCTTCTATTTCCTCTTGTTGATGATGATCCTGTTGTTGGCACGATACATGATTATACGTAACGAACAGCAGAAATTTAAAATGAAGCAAATAGAACTGGAAGCGGAACGAAAACATGAAATCGATGACATGAAACTTCGTTTCTTTACCAATGTCAGTCATGAACTGCGAACACCACTGACATTGATTCTGTCGCCCCTGGAAAATATGATGAAGTCGGCAGCAGATGGTCATCAAAAACAGCAACTCTCTCTGATCCACAAAAATGCCATTCGACTGTTGAATATGGTCAACCAGTTGCTTGATTTTCGAAAAAGCGATGTGAATGACTACGCCTTGAATTTATCCTATGGCGACATCATCTCATTCCTGCGAAATTCCTGTAGCCATTTTGCCGAATATGCCGAAAAAAAGAATATCCGATTGACCTTTTACTCCTCTGTGGATAAATTGAGCATGGTATTCGATGAAGATAAAATGGGGAAAATAATGATGAATCTTCTCTCTAACGCCATCAAATTTACCGAGAAGAATGGAACTGTGGATGTAGTTGCGAAAGTTTTACCAAAAGGGAGTGATGACGAGCTGGACCGGCTAGAGATCAGGGTTATAGATAGTGGCCTAGGGGTAAAGGAGGAGGAGAAAAGGAGAATTTTTGAACGTTTTTACCAGGGTGAAGTCAGAAATGAGGATTCTCCTGGAAGTGGTATCGGGCTCCACATCGTAAAAGAATTTGTCTCTCTTTGTAAAGGCTCCATTCAGGTGTATGACAATGTGCCCAAAGGAAGCCAGTTCGTACTTCTTTTTCCAGTAGAGAGGCTGGAGTATATTGTGTCACAGCCTGCTGCGGAAAAAGAACAGATGGATGATCCGGATGAGGGTGCAGTCAACGGAGAAAACGAAGATATGGCGCAAAGGAATGAAACAACGATTCTTCTGGTGGATGATAACGATGATTTTCGTTATTTTATGAGGGATACACTGAAAAAAGATTTTTCGCTGCTCGATGCTTCGAATGGAAAAGAAGCGTGGGAAAAAATAGTTGAATTTTCTCCGGACATTATCATCAGTGATGTGATGATGCCCGAGATGGATGGATACGAATTGTGCGAAAAGGTAAAAAACGATGTGCGCACATCGCACATTCCTCTAATCTTACTTACGGCACACACAGCCCAGGAGCAGGAGCTGCACGGTTTGGAAAAAGGAGCCGACGACTACATTACGAAACCATTTAACTTAGACATTCTCTCGCTCCGGATACATAAAATGTTGGAATTAAGATCTTACCGTCAGCAACGATTCAAAAATCAGATTAATATTCAACCTGCTGACATAACCATCACTCCGTTGGATGAGAAATTAATAAAGAATGCCATAAAATTGGTGGAGGAGTATATCTCCGATAGCGAATTCTCCGTAGAAAAACTGAGTAAGGAGCTGGGAATAAGCAGGGTGCATCTCTATAAGAAAATGATCTCCATCACCGGGAAAAGTCCCATTGAATTTATCCGCATTATCCGTCTCAAACGTGCTGCTCAACTATTGAGGGAAAGTCAGCTTCATATCTCCGAAATAGCGTATCAGGTAGGCTTTAACAATCCTAAAAATTTCAGCAAATACTTTAAAGAGGAATTTAATGTTTTACCCTCTCAATATCAAAATAACCCTTCCTTATTTTCTGATGGCAAACCCGGTAATAAACCTAAGTAACACCGGTAAACATTTAACATACTTTGCGGAAACAAAACTACCCATTCGGTTAACAAAACCCACAGTCAGCGAAGACATAGAGAAGATGCTCTCACGCCTATTATGATTAATTTTACAAAAAAATAATTATAATACATGGAGCGCATTTTTCATATCGCACTGGGTATCCTCTTTTTTTTCTCCTGTACCTCACCGGGACTCGAGAGGGTAGAAAACGGAATCATCGTTCGGTTGAAACAGGATAACAGCTCGGGTGTACAAGCCATCCGCTTACAGGTGGTTAACGAGCAGATCATCCACGTTTCGGCCACCAGCCAGAAAGATTTCACCCGGGAGAAAAGTCTGATAACCCGGCCGGATTTAACTTTTACGGACAACTTCACTGTGGAAGAGGAAGAGGACACGATCATCCTCTCCACCGATTCTTTGGATGTGACTATTCACAGAACGACGGGTGAAATAGCATTTCTAAATAAAAAAGGTGAAACTCTTCTACAAGAAAATAAGGGTGGCGGAAAAACACTGACGCCCATTGAAGTAGAAGGGACCAAAGGGTACACCGTGCATCAACTGTTTGAGTCGTCCGATGACGAAGCATTCTATGGCCTGGGGCAGCATCAGGCCGACGACTTCAACTACAAAGGAAAAAATGAATCGCTGTTTCAGTACAACACCAAAGTATCCGTACCTTTTGTGATATCCAACAAAAATTATGGCATCGTATGGGATAATTATTCGCTGACGAAATTTGGCGATGTACGCGATTATGCCGACCTCGATCAGTTCAGACTTTATGGTAGTGATGGGACAGAGGGAGGTCTCACGGCTGTATACACGAAAAAGAACGACCCCTCACAAACAATAGTACGCCAGGAAAGTAGGCTCGATTATCAGTTTCTGTCGTTGTTGCATAATTTCCCCGAGGGTTTTGATCTGAATCACGCAAATGTTGTCTGGAGCGGCGAGATGGAAGCTCCCGAAAGCGGATTGTACCGCTTCTTCCTTCATTATGCCGGTTATATCAGGGTATATCTCAACAATGAACCGGTGGTGGAGGAGCGCTGGCGTACTGCCTGGAACCCCAACAGCTATAAGTTTGACTATCTCTTTCGAAAAGGTGAAAGAGTACCATTGCGTGTAGAATGGGAACCCGATGGTGGTGTATCCTATATTGCGTTAAAAGCGTTGAGTCCCGTCGCTGATGAAGAACAGAATAAACTATCTCTTTGGAGTGAGATGGGAAATGGTATCGATTACTATTTCGTGGCGGGCAACAACATGGACGATGTCATCAGCGGATACAGAACCCTTACCGGAAAATCGCAGATTATGCCCAAATGGGCCATGGGTTTCTGGCAAAGCCGCGAACGCTACAAAACACAAGAGGAAGTGGTGGAAACCCTCGCTGAATTCAGAAAACGAGGGATACCCATCGATAACATCGTGCAAGATTGGAGCTACTGGCCGGAACCGGAATGGGGCAGCCACAAGTTCGACGCGGAACGATTCCCCGATCCGAAAGGGATGATCGACAAAATACATGAAATGAATGCACGGATTATGATCTCCGTATGGCCCAAATTTTATCTCAATACCGATCACTACAAGGCGTTCGACAAAAACGGCTGGATGTATCAACAGGCTGTGAAAGACAGCATCCGTGATTGGATCGGACAGGGTTATATCGGTTCTTTTTATGATGCTTACGCCGAAGGGGCACGCAAACTATTCTGGGAACAACTTAATGAAAACTTATACTCCCTTGGTATCGATGCCTGGTGGATGGATGCTTCCGAACCCAATATTCAGGATAATACCGACATGGAATACCGGAAAAAGCTGTGTGGTCCCACAGCACTCGGCCCATCCACAAAATACTTCAATGCATATTCATTGGTCAATGCCGAAGCGATTTACGAGGGACAGCGGGGTGTGAACCCCGATGACCGTGTCTTTCTGCTGACCCGTTCGGGTTTTACCGGTATTCAACGCTATTCCACCGCTGTTTGGAGCGGGGATATCGGTACCCGCTGGGAAGATATGAAGGCACAGATCTCCGCCGGTCTCAACTTTGCATTGTCCGGTATCCCTTACTGGACGATGGATATCGGCGGATTTTGTGTGGAAAAAAGATACGAGCAGGGACAACGTCACTATCTGGCGACCGGAGTTGAGAATGAGGATCTGAAAGAATGGCGTGAGCTAAATACACGCTGGGCACAGTTTGGGGCTTTCGTCCCGCTGTTCCGTTCCCACGGACAGTTTCCCTACAGAGAGATCTTTCACATTGCACCGGAGGATCATCCGGCCTATCAATCCATGCTTTATTATAACAAACTCCGTTATCGGTTGCTGCCCTATATCTATTCGATGGCCGGAATGACCTATTTCTATGACTACACGATTATGCGTGCCCTGGTAATGGATTTCGGTAAAGACCAGCAAGTAAATGACATCGGTGACCAGTATATGTTTGGAAATTCACTGATGGTCTGTCCCGTCTATACCTACCAGGCAACTGATCGGGAGGTTTATTTTCCCTCCACCACCGGCTGGTATGATTTCTATTCCGGAGCATTCATTGAGGGAGGACAAAAACAACGGGTAGACGCTCCCTATAACCGTATACCGCTCTTTGTGAAAGAAGGAGCCATTATCCCTTTTGGTCCGGAAATTCAATATACCGACGAGAAAAAACCCGAACAGATCACCTTGTATCTCTTTGCCGGTAAAAATGGGAACTTCACGCTCTACGAAGACGAAGGGGTGAATTACAATTACGAAAAGGGAGCTTATGCCACCATCGGCTTCCATTACGATGAGGCGTCCAAAACACTCGAAATAGGTGAGAGGCAGGGGGCATTTAATGGCATGTTGCAGGAGCGCACTTTCCATATCGTCTGTGTGGATAAAAACAGACCGCAGGGAGTAAACCCCGATGCTAAGGGGATTGAAGTGGTCTATACCGGTCAGGCTCAACAGATAGCTTTGGGAAAATGAAAAATAGTGTGACCATATTGTTGTTGCTTGGCATTCTGCTTGTGCTTGTGGAATTCAATGCATGCCGGAAGAATGACGGGAGCCCCCGTGAAACCGAGAGTTTCAACAGTGGATGGCGTTTTTTCCTTGGTGATACGCCCGAAGCCAGTAACAGGTTCTTCGATGATAGCGGTTGGAGAGAGTTGGAGCTGCCCCACGATTGGGCTATTGAAGGCAATTTCAGCAAGGATCACCCCTCGGGGAGTGGGGGTGGAGCTCTGCCCGGAGGGGTTGGTTGGTACCGGAAATCCTTTTCACTGGATCGATCCTGGGAAGGAAAAAAAATATTCGTCGACTTCGATGGTGTCTATATGAACTCCGATGTATGGATTAACGGTATTCATCTCGGATACCGCCCTTACGGCTATATATCATTTCGGTATGACTTAACACCCCACCTGAAGTTTGATGCGGAGAACGTGATATCAGTGCGGGTAGATAACAGTGAACAACCCAACTCCCGCTGGTATTCAGGGTGCGGTATTTACAGGAATGTCTGGCTGACGAGCGTCGACCCGGTATATGTAGATTTGTGGGGAGTATATGTAACCACGCCGGAGGTCACGGAAGAAAAAGCCCTGGTGAAGGTAAGGACAACAATAAAAAACGAAATGCCCCGGGAGGTGGATCTCATAAACGAAACAACTATCCTGGATGCTTCGGGAAAACAGGTCGCTTCGACTCTGACTTCCGACAGACTGGGTGCCGGCTCCTCAAAAGAGATTGAGCAGACGATCCCTGTGCCGAAGCCGGTATTATGGTCACTCGAAAATCCTTCTCTCTACGAGGTGGTCACCCGGATTTTTGTAGACAATGAACAGACCGATCACTATGTGACCTCTTTCGGTATCCGTACCTTCACTTTCGATGCCGAAAAGGGATTCTTTCTCAACGGGCAACATACCAAAATAAAAGGAGTCTGCATGCACCACGACCTGGGTTGTCTCGGTGCGGCCGTCAACACAAGAGCCATTGAACGGCAACTTGAGATACTGAAGGAGATGGGTGTGAATGGTATTCGTACTGCACATAATCCTCCCGCACCGGAACTGCTCCGGCTATGTGACCGGATGGGATTCATCGTTATGAATGAAACATTCGACATGTGGCGTAAGCGAAAAACCACCTACGATTACTCCCGTTATTTCAACGAGTGGCACGAACGCGATTTGACCGACCACATTCTCCGTGACCGCAATCACCCTTCGGTGTTCATCTGGAGCATCGGAAACGAAGTACTCGAACAGTGGACTCATGCTGAAGCCGATACACTCAACATCCAACAGGCAAATCTACTGTTGAACCTCAAACGCGACGGGACAGCACTTGCCGGGGAAAACGGAGAGCCGATGAGTGTGAATGCCCTGTTGACGGAGAAACTGGCCAATATTGTTAAGAGATTGGATCCTACCCGACCCGTGACAGCCGGCAACAACGAAACACATCCGGCCAATCATCTTTTTGCATCGGGAGCGCTCGACCTGATCGGATTCAATTATCATGGACAGGATTACCCGAATGTGTCCGATAATTTCCCCGGAAAACCATTTATTGCCACAGAGACCACGTCGGCTTTGATGACCCGCGGCTATTACCGGATGCCAAGTGATTCCATGTATGTCTGGCCTCTGCGCTGGGATATCCCGTTTACCGATCCCTCTTACGCTTGTTCTTCCTATGACAATTGCCACACTCCCTGGGGATCTGCACACGAGCAGGCATGGAATGAGGTGAAAAACGCCGATTATATCAGCGGAATGTATGTCTGGACTGGATTCGACTACCTCGGCGAACCCACCCCTTTCTGGTTCCCGGCACGGAGTTCCTATTTCGGTATTGTTGATCTGGCCGGTTTTCCGAAAGATGTATATTACATGTATCAATCGGAATGGAGCGATAAAGAGGTATTGCATGTTTTCCCGCACTGGAACTGGCAACTGGGAGAGATCGTCGACCTGTGGGCCTATTACAACAACGCCGATGAGGTGGAGTTATACCTGAATGACGTCTCTCAGGGCATCAAAAGAAAAGAAGGGGAGCAACATCACGTTTATTGGCGTCTGCCCTTTGAACCCGGTACGGTGAAAGTGGTCTCCCGGAAAAACGGAAAAGAGGTATTAGCGAAAGAAATAAAAACTGCCGGTGAGCCGTCACGGATTCGGTTGACGGCCGATCGCCGCGTGGTCAAAGCTGATGGGCATGACCTGAGTTTTGTGACCGTGGAGGTGCTGGATGAAAAGGGGATCGCTTGCCCCAATGCTGAAAACCTGATTCGTTTCGGTGTGTCAGGAATGGGTACTATCGTAGGTGTGGACAATGGCAGCCCAACCAGTCAGGAAGGCTTTAAAGCATCCGAGCGGAAAACATTTTATGGAAAATGCCTGGTTGTGCTGAAGAGTGAGAAGAGCAGGGGTGTGATTCATCTGACCGCTCAGTCGGATGGATTGATGAAAGAGACGATTGACATTGTGGTAGAAAGGTAGAATCGGTAAGCGATTCGAAAAAGTATAATACGCATTGTTTTTTTGATTGATTTGTTAAACCGGAAGGATGTAATGGCTAATGCAGTGAATGTTAAACTTTTAATTGTGGAAGTATGATAAACATGAATCTAAAGCGAAGTATAAATAGTGGTTATTTATACTGTTTTTTAATCGGGATGTCACTGATCCTGTGGAGACCGGTGGCACTGCACGCAGAACCTTTGCAGACGAACAGCGTCTCCGGCAGGGTGGTCTCGGCAACCGACGATGAGCCACTGGTCGGTGTTACGGTGTCTGTAAAAGGAACCACCAACGGGACGGTAACCGATATCGACGGCCGGTATGTTATTCAGACAGCACAGGGAGAGACGCTTATCTTCTCTTATGTCGGATTTATATCGCAGGAGGTGACCGTACGCGAAAATGTGATCAATATAACACTGATGGAAGATACCGAAGTGCTTGAAGAACTGGTGGTGATTGGCTATGGTGTGCAAGCCAAGAAATTATCTACCGGAGCCACCGTGCAGGTGAAAGGTGACGAACTGGCCAAAATGAATACAAACAGCCCCTTGCAAGCACTCCAGGGAAAAACACCCGGGGTAAACATCACCTCTACCTCCGGACAACCCGGCTCCGATATGAAAGTGGTGATACGTGGCCTGGGAACCATCGGAAACCACAGCCCTCTCTACCTGATCGACGGAATAGGGGGTGACATATCCACGTTGAATCCCTCCGACATCGAGAGCATCGACGTGTTGAAAGATGCCGCCTCGGCAGCCATTTACGGAGCACAGGCTGCCAACGGGGTGGTGTTGATTACCACCAAAAGCGGCCGGGAAGGGAAGGCACAGGTGAACTTCGATGCCTATTATGGTGTGCAGAACGTGGCCCGCAAGGCAGACATGCTGAATGCAGCCCAGTATATGACCATCATGGACGAACAGGCACTGAACAGTGGCAACGCAGCTTTCAACTGGAGCGATTTCCAGTCGATTCACGATGCAGACGGCCAGATATATGATACGGACTGGGTGGAAACAATGTTCAAGGACAATGCAGTCACCGAGAGCTATGTACTGGGTGTGACCGGCGGATCGGCTGCTTCTACCTATGCCCTCTCCCTGGGTTATATGAATCAGGAAGGGGTTGTGGGAGGGGCCGATGTCTCCAACTACGAACGGTACAATTTCCGTATCAATTCAGAGCATAAGCTGTTTAACAACTTCCTGAAGGTGGGTGAACAGGTAAGCTTCATCTACCGGATAAACAATGGTATCAGTGTGGGTAACCAGTACAACAACACGTTGAGGGGGGCTTTCGGGGTCTCGCCGTTGGCGCCGGTCTACAGTGACAACAACCCGTATGATTCACCGTACAACGATACCAGCAACAGCGACTGGTACAACGGAGAAGGAAACCCCTATGGTCTGATGATGACCAACACCAACAACGAAAACAAGGCCGCCACATTGAACGGGAACCTCTTTGCCGAGATTGAACCGGTAAAAGGGTTGAAATTGCGTACCCTGTTTGGTGCAGTCTTCAATGCAAGTGAGTACCGTAGTTTCACACCGCTCTATCATTTCAGTATCTACAGCTACAACGATACCCGTACCGGTGTGTCGCAGAATATGAATCAGGGGCTCGGCATGACCTGGACGAATACCGCCACCTATGACTGGACGGTGAACGATCATGTATTCAACGCGTTGCTCGGCATGGAGGCCTATCGCTACCAGGGTACCTATCTGGGAGCCGGCAATGGCATACTGAAAGAGGGGTTCGACACCTGGAAGTACGCCTATATCAACAACGGTACCGCCTCTTCCAGCACCGATGGCCTGAGCGCATCAGGCAGCCCGCACGATGATGCACGCAGCATCTCTTACTTCGGCCGTTTGGGGTGGAACCTGAAAGAGACCTATATGATCAATGCCACACTGCGTGCCGATGGTTCCTCCCGCTTTGCCAAAGGCAACCGTTTCGGTTACTTCCCCTCCGTCTCTGCCGGCTGGACACTCACCAACGAGTCATTTATGCAAGATGCCCCGGCATGGATCAATTTTCTGAAACTACGCGCAAGTTGGGGACAAGTGGGTAACCAAAATATTGCCAACTACCAGTATCTGGCTCCGATGAAGAACACCAACACCCATTACCTGTTTGGTTCGGAGGGATACAACGATGCTGAAGCAGCTAAGCAGCTGGCAACAAACTGGGGAGCTTATCCCAACCGTCTGGCCAACGAAAAGGTAACCTGGGAAACATCCGAGCAGACCAACATCGGTCTGGACGCCTATCTGTTCCGTACCCGTCTCGGCGTGAATCTCGATTTCTATTTGAAGAACACCAAAGACTGGCTTGTACAGGCCCCAATTTTGTCGACCGTGGGCGCGGGAGCTCCTTATATCAACGGAGGGAGTGTGAAAAACAGCGGTGTGGAACTGGCTTTGAGCTGGAACGATCGACTGAATAATAATTTCAGCTATCAGATAGGTATAAACGGTGCCTATAACAGGAACAAGGTAGGTGAAATACCGACCGAAGACGGGATCATCCACGGACAGACAAACCAGTTGTATGACAATACACCCGAGTTCTATCGGGCGGAAAATGGCAAGCCCATCGGGTACTTCTGGGGTTACAAGATACATGGCCTTTTCCAGAATGAGCAGGAGATCACAGAGTGGATTGCTGCCGGCAACGGTGTCCTCCAGAATGACGTGAAACCCGGCGATGTGAAATACATCGACGTGAATCGGGATGGTGTGATCGACGATCACGACAAGGTAAATCTGGGTAACGGGATGCCCGACTTTACATACGGTTTCAATCTTGGTTTCGGATATAAAGGTTTTGACTTTTCTCTTCAGGCTAGCGGTGCAGCCGGTCAGCAGATCGTACAGTCCTACCGGAATTTCACCAACAAGTATGCCAACTATACCACTGCCATACTTCAACGCTGGACCGGTGAAGGTACAAGCAACAGAATCCCCCGTGTGACCGAACAGAACATCAACTGGCAATTCTCCGATCTTTTTATTCAGGAGGGCGACTTTCTGCGCATCACGAACATCACCCTGGGATATGACTTCTCCCGATTTGTGAAGCACGAATTCATCAGTCAGGCACGTCTCTATGCGCAGGTGCAAAACGCCTTTACCTTTACAAAGTATGAAGGCATGGATCCGGAAATAGGCTATGGTACGGATGGTTGGGTGTCGGGCATTGATGTAGGATATTATCCTCGTCCGCGAACGGTTCTTTTCGGCGTCAATCTTACCTTCTAACTCATTAATACAAAAACTATGAACAAGATAAAAATCAATATAGTGGCAGTGGGACTTCTTTCCCTGATGATGGGGGTGACCTCCTGTGCCGAGAGCTTTCTGGATGTGGAGTCCAAAACGGAATCCACTACCGGTACTTCCTACAAGAACGAGAAAGATGTCTGGCGTGCCTTGATCGGATGTTACGACGGATGGCGTCAGACCTCTTCTTCCATGCAGATAGGCTTCTATCTGGGCGCTGAGACCATGAGCTACGAATGTTTCGGAGGAACCGGAAATGCCGACGGGCGAGGTTATCAGGCCATCGACCGGTTCGACATATCGCAGTCACCGGCCGACCTGAACATGTATGAAAACGATTGGAGAAACTATTACGCGGCGGTTTATCGTTGCAATGAACTGATTTCACGCGAGGAGCAAATAAGCTGGAACGAGACAAACAGCATGCGGGGAACTTATATGGGTGAATGCCGTACCATTCGGGCACTGCTCTATTTCGATATGGTACGCCTCTGGGGTAACATACCCCTGTTTGATGTGCCGGTGAACGAGAACAGGCCGCAAGCCGATCCTGCCGACGTCTTTGCGCTGATCTTCGCCGATCTGAAATATGCCATGGAAAATATTCCCGCCGATGCCTATCCAAAGGCAAACGCGGCAACCAACGATGGTCACATAACCCGCTATGCCGCTGCAGCCCTTTTTGCCCGTGCCTATCTCTTTTATACTGGCTATTACGGCAGCGAGCCGGCAGGTGCTACCAAAGCGGAAGCCCTCTCGGCACTCGAAGAGATTATCTCTTCCAACGAATACAGCCTGGTGAGTGAATTCAAGAACCTATGGCCTGCCTCTTCGGCCGGCGTAGCTGAAATCGGCGACATGGAAACCTTGCTGGGGACCTATGCCGGCAACGGCAACAGCGAAACCATCCTTGCCATGAAATTTACCAGCTCACAAGACTACAATGGCAATAACGACGGCAATCGCTGGCAGGTAATGGTCGGCATGCGCAGCCTGAATGCTGCTCCTTATGGTAAGGGCTGGGGAGGCCTGACGGTGAATCCTGCGTTCGTCAGTGAATTCAAAACAGGCGATACACGCCGCACTGCTTCGATCATCGACATGACCGGTGAGGGCATAACGGGGTTGGACGACTTTGAAGCAAGCTACAAAGATCAACGGGAATATACCGGTTATGCGGTGAAGAAATATGCACCACTCTGCTTCGCCGATGGCACATCCGCATCGAAAGAGGATGGTTCGGGCGATTTCCAGATATCCAACCACCAGGATTATGTGATCATTCGCTATGCCGATGTGCTGTTGATGGCGGCTGAGCTGGGAAGTAGCAGTGCACAGGCCTATTTCGACGCGGTGCGAAAACGTGCCTACACCTCCAACGGTATGCTCTCTTCCAGTTATGCGGCACTGCCGGCAACAAAAGAGCACATCATGCAGGAGCGTCGCCTGGAATTTGCATTCGAGAGCATCAACTATTGGGATCTGCTCCGCCAGGGAGTAGACTACGCAGCCGATAAACTTGCAACAGAGGTTACTGTGCTTAGTGGGGGATCTCCCGACAGGGTCAGCATCAAAGCCGACCGACTGCGTGCCACCAAAGGGCTCAGTCAGATTCCTTATAATCAGATCACGCTGGCAAACGGCACCCTGGTACAAAACCCCGGGTGGTAACGGCCAGTTATAAACACAAAAAAAATAATCGTATGAGACTGAAATCATCTATATACCTGTTTGTTGCAAGCGTAGTCATGCTTTTCTTCGCTTGCACCCCCGAGCAATATGATTTGGATGCGAAGGATGTCACCCCCGACGACCTGGTGGAAGGCCTGGCCTATACCATTACACACGATCCCGTCAATCCCAATATCGTGTATCTGGAAAGCAAAATGGGTGATCGCTATACCGCTCTTTGGGAACATCCCCAGGGACGGAGTCAGGAAAAGAAAGTAACGCTGCAGATTCCTTTCGATGGAACCTATACCGTGAGATTTGGCGTGCAGACCCGTGGAGGAGTAGTGTACGGTGAACCCGCCACATTCACCATCCAGGATTTTTATGCCGGTTTTGTGACCAACGAGCTCTGGACGTTATTGACCGGCGGAGTGGGTGCTTCCAAAACGTGGATCCCCGACAACGGTCAGTATGGTCTGGCTCCCGGAGAACTCTCCTATGCCGATCCGGGCGGAACCGTGGAATGGAACAACTGGTCTCCCAACTGGGAACCGGCTGCCGGATTTACGATGGCAGCAGGCGATCATCCCATCTGGGAAAGCAGCATGACATTCGACCTGATCAATGGTGCCAACGTATCGATAGACGATCGTTCCACCGGTGGGGTAGGTGTAAGGAAGGGCTCTTTTATGCTGAACACCGACGCACATACCATCACTTTTACCGATGTGGACCTGCTTCATACTGCCGGATGGAACCACATGACCAGCAACTGGAAAAAAGATTTGAAGATCCTCACGATGACGGAAAACCAGCTGAGAATCGGTATCCTGCGTCAAAAAGATACCTCCGGCGAGGATCCCTGGTGGGTCATCTGGAACTTTGTGAACAAGGAATATGCCGACAATTATGAAGCACCGGCACAAGAGATCTTCCCGACACTGCCTGATGACTGGAGAGACTATGTGGAACCCAAGACCAACCTGGTGACGACCTACAAGCTTTCCGACGACAAGCCCTTCGACTGGTGTAACCTCGACGGATCACAGAAGGGAATTGGAAACATAGCTGCCCGCAGTGGCGTGGAAGAAGTGACGCTGGTACTCAATAGCGGCACGGGCGATTATACCCTTACCGATATTGCGGGCGTGGAACATAAGGGGAAATATAGTCTGAGCGGTGAGGGGATTTATACCTTCAGCGAACCCCTTCCTGAGATCGTCCTCTCTACTGATGGCAGAGCGCTGTTTAAAACCAATCCGGACCGCACACTGCGTATCATGTCGTATGAAACCAGTGATTTTACCGGCGGACTCACCGATCTGTGGTTGGCGAGCAAGGAGCTCGATGACCAGGCCAATCTCTACCAGTACATGGGATATCATTTTGTAGCACAGAGCGCCGCTGCGGTGAAGTCCTACAAGGCAACCATGCACTTCTTCGATCTCGGTTGGATCTTCACCGCATCGGAGCCACTCTTTATTTCCGGTGATGGCGATTACACCTTTGTCATCGCAGGAGCGAGTGATGCGCCTTATGGCATGTATCTCGATATCCAGAAAATATTGAAAGACAATCCCAACATGGATGTAGCCATCAAGGAGATCAAGGTCGATGGTGCCGCCATTCCATTTGACGACACGGCAATTGACCGCGGTGTCGGCGATGATGCGACCACCGCAAGGCGGTATATACTCAACCCCTGGGGCGCCACCGTAGGCGATACACCCAACTACGTGTTCGGTTCATCCATCGCAGTGACGGTGACGGTCAAGATGGATAACGGCACTCCTTTTATTGTGAAAAAAGAGTGATCGTATCGCTTTGAAGATGATGAATTATAATTGCATAAAAATAAGATAATCATATGAAAATAAGATATATATCAGCCACTCTTTTACTGGCAGCCGCTCTGTTCGCCACATCGTGTGATGTGGAAGATGATTATACCATCAGAACCGGAGAGATTATTTCGGAGATCACCACGGGATCTGCCAGCGTGACCGCAATTGCCGCGGAAGTGACCGGTACCGTGAAAGATCTCACGCTGGTTTCGTCCGCCTCCTACGAGGTGGGTGCTTACTACGGCACCAATGCCGACCCTACCACTGCTGGCAGCAAGAAAAGCGGCAGCGTGGATGAAAACGGGAATGTGGTCACCGCAATCACCGGGCTTACCACCGGCACAACTTACTATTATGCCACCTATGTGACGTTGCAGGATAAAGTAACCAAATTTGGCGACATCAAATCATTCGTGGCCACCGCAGCGAAAGTGACCACGAAGGAGGCGGAGGAGATCACCGCCAGCAAAGCAACCCTTTTGGCCGATATCAGCGGTACCGAGGGCCTCGCATCATTTGACACGGGAGTGAAGATCTCTTTGTCTGCCGACGATGTCACTTCCGGTATCACCCGCGAACTGGGCGAGGTGGGCGGTTTGTTGCCGGGAACGACCTACTATTATGCGGCATTTGCCAGGATAGGAGACGGGTATCTCTATGGTGAAACCAAAACAGTGACAACCCTCACGCAACAGATGGAGTATGTGGATCTGGGACTCAGCGTGATGTGGGCCACGCACAACATCGGGGCTGACAGTGAATCGGAAGCCGGAACGCTCTTCGGTTATGGTGACCAGACGGCCATGATGACCTCGGCCAAGCTGGAAGACTATACTGCTTCCGATGTAGCAGGAGGCGTGAATGATCTCATTTATAACCTGGATCTGGATGGAGATTCCCCCGTGAAGAGCCAGATGCCTACCCATGCCCAGATATCGGAGCTGGTGGAAAAAACCATCCAGCAATGGACTGCTGTCGACGGCGTGGAAGGCGTGCGCTTCACGGCAAACAACGGAAACAGCATTTTCCTTCCGGTAACCGGTTACCGTAACGGAGAAACAACAATTGCCGATGGTGCAGGCTACTACTGGAGCGGCAATGTAAGCTCCGTTCATGGCGACTATGCCAACACGTTGACATTTGCTGGCTCATCCGCCAAAACCGGTTTCTCCAAACGGAGTCTCGGCCTTGCACTTCGTTCGGTGCGTGCCTATGCGGAGGTGAATCCCGAATCGGGCAAGCTGGTCTTTGGTGATATTGAAGGCAATGGGCGGTTACGCATTGAAATCTACAACGAATTTGGCGCTACAGCAAGCAATCCGCCCATCGATCCTGCCTCCATCAAGTTTGCCAGGAACATGGTTGTTTCGTTCACCCTCACCGGCATCACCGACAACCTGAAGAGCGACGCTGCAGGCTCCTACGTGGCAGGCCTTGAGTACTCCGACCCGAGCTGGGGCGTGAGCTATTGGTCCAACCTCGCCATGGGTAAGTATGAGGCCCTGGTCACCGGCGACGGCACCTACACCGTGTGGATGGAAGTCACATCACAGGCCAACGGCGCCATCGTATTCTGTGTGGATATTGCCGGCCTGGGTGCCGACATCGACGACTGGTCGAAGGTGGGCGTGGAAATAAATGCCATCAAGCTCGATGCCAATGTGGAACAGGCCGTGAATCGATCCATTGTTAACTTCAACAACAAAGATGGAAACGGCGTTGACGGTCGCATTGAAATATACAATGAATTCAGCACTTCCGGGGCAGCGGCCCCGGGGACCTACAACAGCAGCCTAAAATTCAATGGCTTGATGATGGTCGACTTTACCCTCAGTGGAATCGATGGCAACCTGGTGGATGGCGCATCGGCCGATTATCGCACCGAGCTGAGCTATGCCGATGCGGACTGGAACCCCAGTTATTGGGGTGGAGCCGGCTATGGGGGCGTCACCGTTACCGGCGACGGTACCTATCGGGTTTATACTTACCTCAATGGAAATTGCGAGGGTGCCGTGGTTTGGACGATCGAGCTGTACAACCTCTGGGTACAGCTTGTTGATCCATCCAAGGTCAGTGTAACCATCAACAAGGTGATTACCCCCGGCAAGTATTGACTTTATGAACAGTGACAATTCAGTAGAATCGTATGAGAAAACACTTTGAAAAAATGAATGTTTCCTTGCTGCTTGCTCTTTTGATTTGCATGATAGCCTGCTCCGGTGAAGATGAGCCGGTCGCCCCGGAAATCATGCCGGCCCGTTCGGAATTGATTTTCTCCAAAACGGGAGGGAGCGAGATTCTGTCCGTCAAATCGAATGTTGCACTGGAGGTGAAAAGCAATGAGGAGAGTTGGTGTCGGGTGCTGCCGGCATCCTCTTCTTCAAAAAGTGTTTACCGGTTTACCGTGACGGCAGATGCCAATTCCACTACCAGCGACCGTTCCACTACCCTGACCGTGAAAGGGGGCAATGTCACCCAAACCGTAGCGGTAGTCCAAGCTGCTGCCGATGGATTGATGGTTGCGCCAACTGCGTTCACGGATATAAGCGCCGAGGGCGCTCAGATTGAAGTCCGGTTGACAGCAAACGGACCGGTCACCGTTGCCTGCAACGAGGGCTGGATTACCGAAGCAACCGCCCGTGCCGCGATGACAGAACAGACCAGAACCTTCAACGTGGCGGCCAACTATGGAGCGGAACGAACCGGAACAATCACCTTCACGTTGGGCGATCTGACGGAAACGGTTACCGCCACCCAGCGGGCCGGTACGATCCCTGATGTGGGCATGGAGAGCGACGCCACGGTGCTGGCAGCCAAGATTCATGCTGGCTGGAACATCGGAAATACCCTGGAAGCCATCGGTGGAGAAACGGCCTGGGGGAATCCCAAAATCACAGCAGACTATATTGTAAAAATCAAACAACTGGGTTTTAACGCCATCCGCATTCCCTGTGCCTGGGATCAGTACATCGAAGATGTAGAGAACTACAAGATCAGGGAGAGCTGGCTGGATCGTGTCAATGAGGTGGTGGGCTATTGTGTAGCCAACGATATGTATGCCATCGTCAACATCCATTGGGATGGAGGGTGGCTGGAAAACAACTGTACACCCGACAGGCAGGAGGAAAACAACCGGAAGCAGCATGCTTTGTGGACGCAAATCGCAAACAGGCTGAACCACTACGACGAACATCTACTCTTTGCCGGAACCAACGAACCCAACGTGGACACCGCCCAGAAGATGGCCGTGCTGAAAAGCTATCTGCAGACGTTCATCGATGCGGTACGCGCCACCGGGAGCAACAATGCTGTCCGCAACCTGATTGTGCAGGGACCGAATACCGATATCGACATGACCCACAGCCTGTTTGGCGATATGCCGACCGATGTGGTGCCCAACCGGCTGATGGCGGAGGTGCATTACTACAATCCCTGGACATTCTGCGGCATGACACAGGATGAAACCTGGGGCAGGATGGCCTACTTCTGGGGGCCTTTCGCAGTAAGCGGATCGGATCGCAATTCGACTTTTGGTGACGAGGCAGAGATGAAGTCCTTGTTCGGCAAGATGAAGGCGAAGTTCGTGGACAAAGGGATCCCGGTGATCCTGGGTGAGTATGGTGCCATCACCATTCGCACCGGACTGGGAGCAAACCAGGAGGCACACGACAAGTCGCGCAACCTCTACGACGAAACCGTGACCCGCGAAGCCAAGAACCACGGGCTGGTACCCTTCTACTGGGAAACGGGCAGGGTGGTCGATCGCCATACGGGTGAAATCAAGGACCATTATGCCATGGATGGCATAATGAAAGGAGCGGAAGCAGGAAAATATCCATTTTAAACAGGAATAGGTGATGTCAATAAAATCATATTTTATCCATAAGGGAAAATTCCATTTGGTTCAAACGGCTATCTGCTTGGTTGTCTTTTTATGCATGGCTGGCACCTTGCAGGCTCAAAGCGGCTATCAGAATCCAATCATCAGGGGATTTAATCCCGATCCGAGTGTGTGCCGGGTGAACGACGACTTTTACCTGGTGACCTCTTCGTTCGAGTATTTCCCCGGATTGCCCATTTATCACAGCAAAGACCTGGTCAACTGGCAGCAAATAGGGCACTGCCTTACCCGCGATTCTCAGCTTCCGTTGCAGAAAGCACCCGCCTCCGGTGGTTTGTACGCGCCATCGCTACGCTATCGTGAAGGGGTGTTCTATGTGATCTGCACCAACGTGTCGGGAGGGGGTAATTTCTATTGTACCGCCACCGATCCTGCCGGTCCGTGGAGTGACCCCATATGGGTTGATATCAACAGCATCGACCCCGATATCTTCTGGGACGACGATGGCAGAACCTATTTTGTGACGCAGGGAGATGAAGGAATCCGGATTACCGAAATCGACATACAAACCGGTAAGACAGTGGCTCCCGAGCGTCTTGTCTGGGGAGGAACCGGCGGACGTTTCCCGGAGGCTCCCCACATTTACAAAAAAGATGGCTACTATTATCTGATGTTGGGAGAAGGAGGCACCGAATACATGCACAGCGTGACCATCGGGCGGAGTAAATATCTCTACGGACCTTATGAATCTTGTCCGCTTAATCCGATACTTACCCACGCCAATCGTCGGGGTCAGGCCAACCGGATCCAGGGTGTGGGACATGGAGATATGGTGCAGGCGCAGGATGGCTCCTGGTGGATGGTGTTCCTCGGCTTCCGGGTCACACACCAGTGGGCTTATTACCATGTGCTCGGACGGGAGACCTTTCTGGCACCGGTGGACTGGCCCTCAGGGGGATGGCCCCAGGTGAACGGCAATGGCACCGTCTCCCTGGAGATGAACGTCCCCACGCTGCCGTTGCGGCCGTTCGAGGCTGCTCCCGTCAGGGACGACTTCAGTGAAGCGACGCTGCGTCTCGATTGGCAATACCTGCGCAATCCCGTCAGGGAACATTACTCCCTGACCGAAAGAAAAGGTTCTTTGCGGATCACCGCATCTCCCTACACCCTGAACGATGCCGACGCGGTCTCCGTGGTATGCCGGAAACAGACCGAACATGATTTTATGGCAGCAACGGAGCTGGAGTTCAATTCTGCGTTCGAGAACGAAGAGGCTGGAATGACATTGATCCAGAACAACACCCATCATTACGACCTGCTGCTCAGGAAATCAGGGGATAAGCGGTTGGTGCAGTTGCGTGTCCGCGTGGGATCGATCTCGTTCATTGCAGCCGAAAAGGCGGTGAATGGGAACAGGGTATTGCTTAAAATGGAGGGTTCTCCTGATCAATATTCATTCTATCTTGCTGATCCGCTCGTAAGGGAATACATTGAATTGGGTAAACAGGATACGCGCTACTTGAGTACCGAAGTGGCAGGAGGGTTCACCGGTGTGATGATCGGGCTCTATGCTTCATCCAATGGCAAAGAGAGTAGTGCCAAAGCTTATTTCGACTGGTTTGATTACCAAGCGAAAGAATAAAATGATGTATGAAGGCAAAAACAGATTTCCAGTTCTCCACAAAAAAGGATGCAACCCTGCGGCTGCATCCTTTTACACACATATATCTTGTGTTTTCTCTTATTCGTTTACTTTTGGCATCATGACAATCGTTTTCTTGTTCCCCTGATTTATCAGATTTGCAGCAAACTCCTTAATCTCTCCAGGAGTGACTGCATTTACTGTCTCAATGTAGTTGGTGTAGGTATCCTCCCCATAGAAATAACGGGTGTCAAGTACATTCAGCCAGTAACCGTTTTCTTTCAGGCTTTCGTTGTAGCTCTTATTCATGTATTCTTTCACCTTCGTGAAGTCCGTTTCGCGGGGTCCGTTGGCCGCAATTTCCTTCAACACATTGTAAATGATTTCGTTGAGGTGTGCCATCTTCTCAGGGTCTGTGTCAAACATGATCTGTAGGATGGTTTGTCCTTCCGGATAACGGGAAATGGCGCCGGCAGAGGATACTCCGTAGGTGCCGCCCTCTTCCTCGCGTACCTTTTCGGTGTATACAATGTCCAGGATCTGGTCGAACATACTCATCAGTATCTGATTCTTCATATTGCGTTCCACTTTGCCGGTGAATGTGTTGAACACGGAGGCTTTGGGATTTTGCATTTCACGCTTGAAAATATTATTCGTTTCTCCTTCTTTGAAATTCATCGGTACCCGGATGAATTCCCCTTTTACAGCCTGACCTGGCAAAGATGCAAGATATTGTTCCACCACCGGACGTACTTTCTCCTCGTCGATATTGCCGACAAAGGTAAATACAAAACTACCGGGATTGCTGAATTGTTGTTTGTACATCTCCATGATCCGGTCGTAATCGAGTTGCTTTAGGTCGGCTACCCTGATCCTTACAGCCAGTGGATTATCACCATACAGCGCAGCGGTGATCGAATCGCTGAAGGCCACCATTGGTTCAGCTTCCTGATTCCTGAGTTGGGTCTCCATCCGTTGCAGGTACGACTGGAAGGCGTCGTTGTCTTTGCGGGGGGCTGTGAAGTAGAGATACACCAGCTGCAGCATGGTCTCAAAATCCCTGATCGAGGAGGAGCCGTTGAAATTTTGCGTAATGAGGCTGATGCCCGGACTGGCCGATGCTGTTTTTCCGGCAAGCACCTTGGGCAGGTCCGTCGCGCTGAAGTTCCCTACACCGCCCAGTTTCATCACCGCATTCATCAGCTTGCTGTTGACCGGGTCCTGAATGGCATATTGCGAGTAGCCGCCCACGCTTGATCCCGTCATCCTGATCTCGTCATCCTTAAAATCAGTATTCTTCAGGATCACTTTCATGCCGTTTTGCAATGTCCAGACAGTGGCATCCAGTGCCGCATCTTTTTCTTCTTTCGTGATTTTACCCGGTGTGGGTGGTGAGGTCACGAGCGGTTCCTCGATCACCTGCTCGGCATAGGGTTCAATGGTTTCGGCCTTTACTGCATCCAGGACAGCCAGCAACTCTTCTTCGGCAGGGTAGACCAGGCCTTCTTTCTGAGGGCCTGTCACAGAGATTACGATGTTTTCGTCGCCGATGAGCTGTTTGATCGTTTGGTTGATCGCTTCCACCGGTATATTGGGTGTCATGGACTGCATAAACCGATACTCAAACTCAATGCCGGGAATAGCCTCCCCGTCGGTGAAGGCACGCACATATTCCTGGGAATAGGCGGAGTTTCGTTGCTTATCCCGGTTGTTGTATGCATTTTCGTAACTTTTCAGGATATTTGTACGGGCAATTTCGTACTCGGAAGGGGTAAAGCCATATCGTTTCACCCGTTCCGTTTCCCGGACCATGGCTGCCAGAGCCTCCTTGATCTTCTCCTCCGCACTTCCGGCAACAACCGTCCATGCATCTTTTGTCTTGGCCACGAAGTAATCACCATCGTAAGCATAGGCGGACGTGAACGGCGCATCCGGTTTTTGTATCATTTCAGCAAATCGCTGGTTCATCATCGAGGAGGCCGCACTCAAAATATATTGCGTCAGATAACCGGCCTGTGTATTTTTAAGCTCCTCCGGCATTGGATCGTGCTTGTAAAACATCATGATGCTCGTATTCCGTGCTTCGGTATCGGTAGCTACCGCAACAATGGGCTCCTTGTTGTCGGGAACAGGGAAGTATTCCCGTGTGGCCCTTTCTGCATCGAGTGTGATGGGGGAGAACAGGGCTTTTATCTTTTGCTCCATCTCATCCACATTTACATTTCCCACCACAATGATTCCCTGCATGTCAGGACGATACCATTTGTGATAATAAGCCCTGATCTCTTCAGGCTTGAAGTTATTGATCACGTCTATGTTGCCAATGGGCATCCGCTTGGCATACTTGCTGCCTGGATACATCTTGGGAAGAAGCTGATCCCATAGACGTTGCTGTGCACCACCACGTGTGCGCCACTCTTCGCGAATTACACCCCGCTCATTCTCCAGCTCCTCTTCTTCCAGGGCAATGGCGTTGGACCAGTCATGCAATACCAGCAGGGCTGAGTCCATCAGTTGCTGGTTGGTAGTGGGGATGTTGTTTATATAATAGACGGTTTCGTCGAAGGAGGTATAGGCATTGATGTTGGTGCCAAATTTAATGCCATTGTCCTGCAGATAGTTGAGCATGCTCTTGCCGGGGAAGTTTTTGGTGCCGTTAAAAGCCATGTGTTCCAGAAAGTGGGCCAGCCCGGCCTGGTTGTCTTCTTCCTGCATGGAACCCACCTTTTGAGCGATGTAAAAATCGGCTCTGTTTTCGGGAAGTCCGTTGTTGCGAATGTAATAGGTGAGTCCGTTCTCCAGTTTGCCAGTCCTGACATTTGGGTCGACGGGCAAGGTTGGATTTTGTTGTGCTATGGTAACAAAACTTGTTATCAGAAGCAATAGCGTGAAAATTTTTCTCATAACTTTTTTAATTTATTCATATTGAATGTGTACGACATGCATTGTCGACAACGGGTGATCTGAAAGTCAATCTCTATCGTGGATTGTTCAAATGCGATCCAGTACGATTCTGATCAGTTCTTCCGTGGATCCCTTGTAGTCTGCATTCGATTCCAGCGCCACGCGGTTGGCAATGATGGCGCACACCGTCATTGCTTTGTGCCCCATTAATTTCCCCAGTCCTGCAATGGCAGAACTTTCCATCTCGTAGTTGGTGATGGCGTAATTTTCAAAACGGAACGATTCAATTTTTGCATTCAGGTCGGGATCAGCCAGCGGCATCCGTACATGGCGTCCCTGGGGCCCATAGAACCCGATGGCCGAGATGGTCACACCGCGAATCATGTCGTGTCCAATGCGGTCGACAAGCTCCTCGTCGGCACTGACCACATAAGGAGAGCAGTGAAAGGGTGACCAGTTTACATGCTTCTGGAAAGCCTCTTCAAAATCTTTCTCGCGGATAGCCCCCGAGTTGGCATAATAGTGGATCAACCCGTCAAATCCGATCGATTTCTCCGAAACCACATAGGAGCCAACGGGGCAGTGTGGTTGCATCCCACCGGATGTGCCCACGCGGATCATGGTAAGTTGTGTAAACTCCTCCTTCACCATGCGTGTCCCGAAATCTATGTTGGCCAACGCATCCAGTTCTGTGAGTACGATGTCGATGTTGTCCGTGCCAATGCCGTGTGAGAGAGCGGTAATACGCTTTCCCTTGTACATGCCTGTGACCGTGTGAAACTCGCGGCTTTGCACGTCGCACTCAATCTCGTCAAAAAAAGAGGCAGTCATCGTCACCCGGTCCGGATCGCCCATCATCACAATCTTGTCAGAGAGTTGCCCGGGTTTGATATGGAGATGAAAAGCACTTCCATCGGAATTAATGATCAACTCCGACTCAGGTATAATTCTCATAATCAGTATAGTCTATATAGGTCGTTTTTTAATTATTTTTTATTTCCGCCGCCACCTTGTGGCTTGGCGATGGAATCCCGCATGTCGGTATCGGCTTTGATATTTTCCATCCTATAGTAATCCATAATACCCAGGTTACCGTTGCGGAATGCTTCGGCCATGGCAATGGGAACCTCTGCTTCGGCTTCGATCACCTTGGCGCGGGCTTCCTGTGCCTTGGCCTTCATCTCCTGCTCCAGGGCGATGGCCATGGCTCTGCGTTCTTCGGCACGAGCCTGGGCTATGTTCTTGTCCGCCTGTGCCTGATCCATCTGTAACACGGCTCCTATGTTCTTACCTATGTCAATGTCTGCGATATCGATGGAGAGTATCTCAAAAGCTGTTCCCGCATCGAGGCCTTTCTTCAGCACCAGCTTGGAGATTGAGTCGGGATTTTCGAGTACCGACTTGTGCGATACAGCCGAGCCGATAGACGAGACGATACCCTCACCCACACGGGCCAGGATGGTTTCCTCGCCGGCGCCACCCACCAGTTGCTTGATGTTTGCACGCACAGTAACACGCGCTTTGGCAATGAGCTGGATGCCATCGATGGCTACCGCTGTCACCGGGGGGGTGTCGATCACTTTCGGATTGACGGACATCTGTACTGCTTCCAGGACATCGCGACCAGCCAGGTCAATGGCTGTGCCCATTTGAAAAGTGAGGTCGATGTTCGCTTTTGAGGCTGAAACCAGGGCGTGGACCACTTTCTCCACATGCCCTCCCGCAAGATAGTGCGCTTCCAGATTGTCGCGCGTAACATTCTTCAACCCGGCTTTATGCGCCTCAATCATTGCATACACAATGGTATGTGGCGGTACACGGCGTAAACGCATCAGAAATAACTGTACCAGTGAGATGCGTACTCCTGCTGATAACGCATTTATCCAAAGGAAGAAAGGCACATAATGAAAAAAAATCAGTAAGAAAATGACAATTACCGCAACGGTAATAATCAGAGGAAATGATAAAGCCATAATGATTTGTTTTTGGTGTTATATAAGCATCAATATTTTTTTGTGTCAGTGAGCATTTTTTCTCTTTACCAACACATTGTATGTTTCTACTTTCACGATTTCAATTTCGGTATCCTCGTCGATGAACTCCCCGTCCATCGATTTGCCTTCTGCCACCACATCGTTCACCATTACCTTCCCAATGGGGTTCAGGCGAGAAATAGTGATGCCTGTATCTCCGGCAACCATTTTCTGCAGGTTGGTGTTGTCCACGGTGCTTTCAATGTTTGTGTCGAGAGATATCTTTCGCAGCGACTTTGACCTGAGCAGCCAGACAAACGTGCCGCCAAGAGCTGCCGCTGAGGCGGCAAGAGAAATGTTTCCCGCTGTACTTCCCAGAAAGAGGTACGCATAAGCAATGCCCCCAATCAGAAATATAGCTCCGGCAATACCTGCAATGCTGATACCGGGCAGCAAAAAGATTTCCACGAGCATAAACAATACACCCAGAATGAGAAGTGCAATTACAATGATAAGATTAAGTGTCATATCAGGTCAGTTTAATGAGTAATTGGTGCGAATTTCTTCGTTTCTTGCCTGCACCTTCAACCGTTTAATTTCCCGAAAAAGCGTGTAGACCTCTTTTTCCATGTTGAGGATTGACGTACGAAGGGCTTCGCTTTGGTTCCCGTTGGCGTATTGTTCCCTTTTTTCAGAGAGCTCATTATTCAGAGCCTGCCATTGCTTCTCCATGCCCAGAGCCTGCGAAAGGATTTGCCTGGCACTGCTGCTTTTAAAATCAGTGAGGGTATGGTACGTGACACCGTTGTGGATCACAAAGTCAAAATCACTTTCAGTCTCCTGTAAGACGATGTTTTTTTGTCTGGCCCTTTCGCGGAGTGCATCGTAGTTTGTGTGGGCTATCCAGGAGTCCCGAATGGCAGAGATACGTGCTCTGTGCCCCATCTCTTCCGGCTTTTCCGATTCAAGCATTGTCACCTGCTGGTTTGGAATGAATGTGTAGACGCAAACCATCTCTTCCGGCTGGAAACGGTCTGAAGCGAACCATCCGATTCCTTTCTCTTCGTCAATGACCATCAAATAGTCGTTAAAAGGAGAGTTGAACGGCATATTCAGTTGATTTGGAGCGAGGTAGCTGTCCGTCTGAAGATTGTAGCGGGTCACATATAGGTCGTATCCCCCCAATGATGCGTGTCCTGTAGACGCAAAATAGAGGGTAAGTCCGTCGCTCATAACAAAAGGATATGCCTGGTCTTTCTCAGCGTTGACGGGTTGGGGAAGCTTTTTCTCATTGCCGAAGGTGTCAATCAGCTTGTCCATGGTGAACAGATCGGAGCCTGTATCCTGATCGCCCCGGGAATAGTATATTTTGTCCCCCTTTCCGTTCATATAAAGTGTTTTGTCGCTTACAGGAAGGCTGTTGAAAAACTCGCTTACCGGCAGCAGCGATCCGGAAGATTTGCTCAGGTTGTATGCCGATAAAAAAATGGCTTTTGGCAATACCAGACTATCAATGATCTGTATATCTTCGGTGCGGTTGACAGCCCTTTGTAGTTTCCCCGCATAGTCCCGGCGCAGAGCCAGCTTATTCAGGGCTTCTTCGTTTTTTCGGTTTGCCCGCTGATATTTTTCAAATTCCACTTCGGCTTCTTCAAACCGATACATCTTTGCGTACAATTCACCAAGATAAAGATATGCTTCTGGAATTTTTTTTTGCGCAGCAAACGAGAGATGTTTCTCTGCTTTGACCAAATTGCCTGTTTCATATAAGCTTACACCCAACCACTGGTTGAGTGACGGATCGTTGGGGTTCTTCACATACTCTGTCTGAAATAGGGGCAACGATTCTGCATACCTCCCTTCCCGATACCATTTTTTGGCATCCTCAAGTGTCTGTGCCTGCATTGTAATAGAGAAGATTCCAAACAGCAGTGTGAAAAAAATAAATTCTCTCTTCATTCGCATTGTTTCTGATTTCAAAGATAGGAAAAAATACAGATAAAAGAATTACATCCTGTTATTTATCTTTTCTATTGTCAATAGCCTCCATTGAATAAGGCTGTTGAGTCGGAGAGTAAAGTTCTTGGAACTGTGCTGCCTATATTTTCCTACTTTTTGTATCTTTGTACGCTAAAAATATTTTCCTCATATTTACACACTATGCACGAAAAAATAATTATTCTGGATTTCGGGTCCCAGACTACTCAGCTAATTGGCAGGCGGGTGAGAGAATTGAACACTTACTGCGAAATAGTGCCTTATAATAAATTCCCTTTCGGTGATGAATCGGTGAAGGGGGTAATCCTTTCCGGTAGTCCTTTTTCGGTGAACGACGATCATGCGTTCAAGGCAGACCTGAGCGAAATTCGCGGTAAATATCCTGTCCTGGGAATATGTTACGGGGCTCAACTGATGGTTCTCACTTCCGGTGGAGAGGTCGGAAAAACAGATTCCCGTGAGTATGGTCGTGCCCATCTGAGTGTAAAAGAAGGAAGTGATCCCCTTTTGGGCGACTTGCCGACAAATAGTCAGGTATGGATGTCTCACGGTGATACCATTGTGAAGGTACCCGACAATTTCAGGGTGATTGCATCCACGGAGGATGTCACCCTGGCAGCATATAAGATTAAAGGTGAACAAACATGGGGGGTGCAATTTCATCCCGAAGTGTTTCATACCGAGCAGGGTACAAGGATATTGGATAATTTTCTGACGATCACCGGCGTGAACAAAGACTGGACGCCGTCGTCCTTTATTGCTGTTACCGTGAAGGAGTTGAAAGAACAGCTGGGCGATGACAAGGTGATTCTGGCCTTGTCGGGAGGGGTAGATTCCTCGGTGACAGCTGTATTACTCAACAAGGCCATTGGGAAAAATCTTACCTGTATCTTTGTGGACCATGGATTGTTGCGAAAAAATGAGTTCGAAACGGTGCTGGATAATTATGCACACCTGGGCCTGAATGTGATCGGTATCGATGCGAAGCAGCATTTCTATAAGGAGCTGGAGGGGGTAACCGATCCGGAGAAAAAGAGAAAGATTATTGGAAAAGGGTTTATCGATGTCTTTGAAAGGGAAGCTCATAAACTAAAAGATATTAAATGGCTGGCTCAGGGAACCATCTATCCCGATATTATCGAGTCACTGTCCATTACCGGCGTAACCATCAAAAGCCATCATAATGTGGGAGGGTTGCCCGAGAAGATGCACCTGAAGCTGTGCGAACCTCTGAAGCTGTTGTTTAAGGACGAAGTCCGAAAAATAGGCCTGGAGCTGGGTATGCAGGAGAACCTCATCCACCGTCATCCTTTTCCCGGGCCGGGTCTAGGTATTCGCATCCTTGGCAGCATCACCCCCGAAAAAGTGCGTATTGCTCAGGAAGCGGACGATATATTTATCTCGAGCCTCCGCGCAGCCGGTCTTTACGACAAAGTATGGCAGGCGGGCGCTATCTTGTTGCCGGTTAAATCGGTGGGAGTGATGGGAGATGAACGCACATACGAAAATACCGTTGCTTTGCGCTCGGTAACGTCTACCGACGCCATGACGGCCGACTGGTCCCGTTTGCCTTATGAGTTTCTTGCGAAGGTTTCGAACGAGATCATCAACAAGGTAAAAGGGGTCAATCGTGTGGTGTACGACATCTCTTCAAAACCACCCGCTACGATTGAGTGGGAATAACTGTCTGTTGTTTCAGCTCGGGATAGGCGATGCGCGAATGATACATGGTCTTCAGCTTATCCACAAACACATCTTTTACAGTTTGAATATCCCTGAAGGTGATGGGTGCCAGCCTGAAATATCCTTCGTTCAGTTGTGCGTCAATAATTTTGTTCACAAGGTTGCGCAAAGACTCTTCTGTATATTCGGGCAAGCTTCGCGATGACGCTTCCACAGCATCGGCCATCATCATGATGGCCGTCTCTTTTGAGAACGGATTTGGCCCCGGATAATGAAAGTCGGCCTCGTTGGCCTCTTTGTCCGGATTGGCATTTTTCCAGGAGATATAAAAATACTTGGGTACACTTGTGCCGTGGTGGGTTTCAATAAAGTCGACGATCTGCTGCGGAACATTGTATTTCAGGGCAATCTTAACACCATCTTTTACGTGGCTGATGATGATGCGAGCACTTTCCTCAAGAGGAAGTCCCGCATGCGGATTCATGCCGGGCGTTTGATTTTCCGTAAAAAAGGCCGGGTTCATCATTTTACCCACATCGTGATACAGCGCCCCTGTTCTGATCAAAGATGCATTGGCGCCAATTTTTGTGGCAGCAGCCATTCCCAGATTGGATACCTGAAGCGAGTGCTGAAAGGTGCCGGGTGCTTTTTCCGAGAGTTCTTTCAGCAATGGCTTGTTAATGTTGGAGAGCTCCACCAGGGTTACTCCTGAAATGAAGCCGAACGATTTTTCCACCAGATATACCAGGGAGTAGGAGAACATGATGAATATAAAGTTGATCAGAAAATAGACCAGCATGAGCCAGTCACCTTCCTTCAGGCTTCCCTCCTGATACAGGATTAGTCCTATGTAGACCAGAATGTACGTAAGCAGGATAAAGAAAGAACTTCGTATCAGCTGCGAACGTTCCGACAATTCTTTCAGCATGAAGATGGAGACCATGGATACGGCTATCTGTATCACGATGAACTCAAAAGGAAAAGGCACCATGAGCGAACTCAAAATGATCGTAATAAGACTGGCAAACAGGGCAGTCCTGGAATCGATGAACGTCCGGATAAGTATGGTGACGATGGCGTATGGAATGATATAGACGCTAAAAAGATCAAACCTGACATTGATGGCCGTGAGCAATAAAAAAATAAGGATCAGCAGTAGCATGAATACCACATGTTTCCGGTTGCGGTATTCGGTAGGCCTAAAGAACAGGAGATAGAGGTGAAAAGAGGCAAACATCAGGGAGACCAGCAGGAGTTGCCCGAGGATAATCCCGCTACTTCTGGATGATCCGCCGCTCCGCTCTTCGGAGACACGCTTCAGGGAGGAGAGGATATTGTACGTCCTTGCATCCACAATTTCTCCCTGGTCGATGATGCGCTGCCCCTGCTGTACCATCCCCCGGCTAATGTCGACCTGTTGCACAAATTCATTTTGTGCTTTCTCCGAGGTTGCGGCATCAAAAATCACATTTTCGCGAATATATTCGTTGATATCGGCAGATCGTACCACTGCAGCGTCTACACCACGAGGGACGTCGTTCAGTACTTTTTCATATGCCGAGCGGATTGTGAAAAAAGTCTCAATTTTTCTTGATTCGGCAACATTTCCTTTTTTTATCCGCAATGAGCCGGTTGCCGAGTCCAATATCCGGTCATAGTCGGCCGAACGCATGATCCCGTTTGTGTACAAATGTTGTAGCTTGTCGCGGATATACAACTTATATTCTGCTGGCAGCCGGGAGAGCTTGTCGTTCAGGTTAACATCGGCATCAAAATCGGCAAGGGCGCTCTTTTGCACCTCCTCGTCCACTTCAAAATAGGGCTCGTAAAACTTCAGGATGCTGTCTTGTTCTGCCTTCAGCTGATCTGCCGGCTTGTAGATGGGAAAATCGAAAGGTGCTGTAAGAAGGCCGTATTGCCAGGGCCTGCCTTCGCTGAACGAATATTTAAAGCTTCCCTGACGGGGAAAAACATAGGTGACGAGGAGTATCGCTGCAATAAAAACCATCGGCACAAATATCTTTGTCCTGATTCTAATCTTTTTCTTTTTGCTTGATGATGCGCTCATGCCTCTGTATGTTGGTTATATAATAGTTGTAAAACAACGAACAGCTCGAAATGTTTGTTGAATCTCATTTCGGGGCAATGGGATCCTGTTTACAGCGATAGATGCCTGGTTATCTTGCTTGTCGCCCCGGCATTGCCGAATATATAAGCGTTTGCTTTTTCTCCTGCCTGTATCCTTGTCGAAGGATCACTCATAAAAAGATCCATCTGTCGGTTGAATGCGACCTTATTGTCGATGAAAAATCCTCCCCCCTGTTCGATAAGTCCGTGTGCTTCCCTGAACTTGCCGTAATTGGGCCCGAATATAACCGGGATGCCGTAGACTGCCGCCTCGGCCAGGTTGTGGATGCCTGCGCCAAATCCCCCTCCGATGTAGCCGATATGGGCATATCGATAAATGGAAGAAAGCAAGCCAAAACAGTCGATGATGAGGCAGTCATGCTGACTCGCGTTCTCTTCTGTCGCCTGAGAATAGCGGATGCAAGGGCGTAGCAGCTTTTGCTCGATTTCTGCAAGGTGTGATTCGTGGATCTCGTGTGGGGCTATGATCAGTTTCATTGCGGGGTGCGAATTGAAATAATCGATAAAGATCTCTTCGTCGGGTGCCCAGGAGCTGCCGGCAACGAAGACCAGCGGGCTGTCATCGGCGAATTTTTCAACCACCGGTAACTGCCTGGCTTCCTTTTGAATCTCAATAACCCGGTCTATGCGGGTGTCGCCGGCCACGGTTACCTGTTGAATATGATGATCCTTCAGCAACTGAGCTGATGCTTCATCCTGTACGAAAAAATGGGTGTAGTACTGAAGCACCTTTCTGTATTGCAACCCGCTCTTCCGGAAAAAAAACTGGTTGGGACGAAAAACGGCCGAGACCAGGTAGAGCGGAATTTGCCGCAGATAACTTTCGTGGATGTAGTTATACCAGAATTCATACTTGATGAAGATCGCCACTTGCGGGCTTGCCAGATCAAGGAAACGTCTTACGTTCCTTCTCGTATCGAAGGGCAGGTAGCAGACAATGTCGGCCAGCGGGTAATCTTTTCGTACTTCGTATCCCGAGGGAGAGAAAAAGGTGAGCAGGATCTTGTATGCAGGGTGCTCTCTCCTGACTGCTTCGATGAGCGGGCGAGCCTGTTCAAACTCCCCCAGCGATGCAGCATGAAACCACACATACTGTGCGGAACGATCAATCTCCTTCTTTAGTCGCCGGTAAGTATGCTTGTGCCCGCTTGTCATCAGCCTCAGCTTTTTATGAAATGGAGCCACAAGGCGTAAGAGGAATGCTATAAGTGTGATGACGGTATTATACATTTTCGTCGGGCAGCGGTATGGTGTCAATGGCTTTTTGCAATCTGTTCAGCGTCTCTTCTTTCCCGATCACTTCCGTGATGTCGAACATGTGCACTCCCTTGCCCTCGCCCACAATAGCCAGACGGAATGCATTCATGATGTTTCCCGTATGGAACCCATGTTGCTGAATCCAGTCCATCACGGTCTTTTCCTGATATGCCGGTGAGAAGTCGTCCATCTCTTCAATGAGAGCCATCAGCTGGCGCATTTGATCGGGTGTCTCTTTTTTCCATCGCTTGCGAATGGTCTTCTCGTCGTATCTCTCAGGTGCCACAAAGAAATAGGCAGACTGATCCCAGAGCTCTTTTGCAAAATGAATGCGCTCCTTCACCAATGCCACCACCCTGGTCACTTTCTCCAGAGAGACAGTGATCCCTTTTTCCCGGATCAGCGGCACGAAGAGGGTAGCCAGGTCACTGTCCGGCATCTTGAGAATATATTGATGATTATACCATTTTGCTTTTTCAACGTCGAATTTGGCGCCGCTCTTGCTGCATCGTTCAAACGAGAATGCTTTTGTGAGTTCCTCAAGCGAGAAGATCTCCTGCTCTGTTCCCGGGTTCCATCCCAGGAAAGCCAGAAAGTTAATCACTGCTTCAGGCAGGTAACCGCTTTCACGGTACCCCGACGAAAGCTCACCAGAGGAGGGATCTCTCCATTCCAGCGGAAAAACAGGAAAGCCAAGCCGGTCACCGTCGCGTTTACTCAGCTTTCCGTTCCCTTCGGGTTTGAGCAGGAGGGGTAAGTGGGCAAAACGGGGCATGCTTCCTTCCCATTCAAAGCTTCTGTACAGCCATACATGCAGCGGGGCAGAGGGAAGCCATTCCTCGCCACGGATGACGTGTGTGATTTCCATCAGGTGATCGTCCACCACGTTTGCCAGATGATACGTAGGCAGCTCGTCCGAAGATTTGTAAATTACTTTGTCGTCGAGCACCGACGAGTTGATTACCACATCGCCGCGGATCATGTCGCGTACGGTGATGTCCTGGCCGGGTTCAATTTTGATGCGGACCACATATTGTGTTCCGCCGGCTACAAGCGATTGTGTCTCATCGGCTGTAAGCGTGAGGGAATTTCGCATCAACTCCCTTGTAGAGGCATCGTACTGGAAGTTCGGTATTTCACTTCGCTTGGCATCCAGCTCCTCCGGGGTGTCAAAGGCAATGTAGGCTGCCCCCTTATCCAGGAGCTCCTCAACATATTGCTTGTATATTTCTTTACGCTCCGATTGTCTGTACGGACCATGTTTTCCTCCCTTCTCGGGACTTTCGTCGAATGAGAGTCCCAGCCAGTTGAAAGCTTCCTGAATATACTCTTCTGCACCCGGTACAAACCGCGTGGAGTCGGTATCCTCTATGCGGAGAATGAAATCGCCGTCCGCTTGTTTGGCATACAGGTAATTATAGAGTGCTGTGCGCACTCCCCCGATGTGCAGAGGCCCTGTCGGGCTGGGTGCAAAACGGACTCTTGTTTTATGTTGCATCTGTTTTGAAATAATTATCGGTCTTCTTCTGGCTGTCTGTTTCCATAACCGTGAATGGTACCATAGTTGCTTGCTGCCAAAGACATTCGTTACAAACTGCAAAAGTACATGAAAAACGAGGCATTTCCAAGCCCATCAGGCGAAAACATTTGTCCCGCAGAAAGAGGTGGAAAAATATTAAATCAGGAAAAGCCGGCTTTCGTTACCCATGTTGCACAACAGATCAAGGATGCTGAGATTCGGGATGAAACCGTTTTTGGAGGAAAAAACCTGATAATAAACGGGTGTGACCCAATCCGGCTTTTTTTTGGGATGGATTGCCTCGCGCAGATCATAGAGGCCGGGTGCAATTGTTTCGTTATACTCCGTGGTGTAAACAACGGCCGTTTCAATGCCGGTCAACCGGCAAATAAGCTGTCTCAACCCTTCGTTGAAGTCATGCAGGAAATCAAATCTTTTCGTGAAAAAGGGGCGAAAATCCTCTTCGTAATACCGGAAGAAGGGTGTGGAGTTGTAGGCCGATACGATGGCGTTCCAGTGGAGGTGCTGCCAGTTTCCGTGGTCAGCAATACGGATATCCTTCATCTTGCATTGTGTTTGGGTAGGTTTTACCACGGGAATAGTCAACGAAAGCACTCCGTTTGCTCCGGCAATGTTGCACCGATTACGGTACGACTGTTTCTGATAGTTGTCGTGTATCTCAATAATGCCCTTTTCTGCCCTGAAAAGAGCGCTGTAATATTCCACGGGTGCAAGATAGCATGACGAGAGGAGTACTGCCGCCATTCTCTCCGGTTTGTTCATGCCGGAATCTTCGCGCTGCGGAACAATCTTTTCCATCGTATCTTCCCGTTGAACCATCCTTTGTCTTTCTCCAGCGACAACCATATGAGTACAGGCCTGCCCACCACATGATCTTCCGGCACAAAGCCCCATACGCGCGAGTCGGCCGAATTGTGGCGGTTATCTCCCATCATGAAGTAGTAGTCGAACCTGAACGTGTATGAATCTGTCTGTACCCCGTTTATATACACCTTTCCGTCGCGGTAGGCGAAATCATTCCCTTCGTAATTCTTGATGCACCGTTCGTAAGCGGCCACCTTGAAATCCACGTCGGTATCGAACGTCACCGTCGCTCCCTTTTGGGGTATCCACAGCGGGCCAAAGGTGTCGCGCGTCCATCCCGTTTCGTAGTTGACCGGGTAATAATAGCTCATCCCCGGTTGTTCTTTTTCTTTGATCACATCCCACACGAAGGGTTTCGCTTTCATGGAAGCAACCATCCCGAGGGTCATGGGTATGCTGAAGTAGATCCTGCCATTGTTGCCGTTATGCTGCTGCAGTCCAAACAAAGCCAGGCTCAGGCTGTCTACTCCGGTTAAATCCTGTGAGCGGGGAATGACCTGTCCATAGCCATCCTGTGTATAATAATCGGCTTTGTTGATGCCCAGCTCCTCGAAGAGCTCGGCAGAGATCTGTGTCCCGTCGGTATGGATCATGTAGTTGTGCTGAGAAAGGCGGGGGTTGGGGAGCAATGTGCCGTCGATATAAACGGTGTCGTTTCTTAGTTCGATGGTTTCCCCGGGAAGGCCGATGCATCTTTTTACATAATTTTCACGGCGGTCTACCGGGCGGTATACGATCTCGCCATAGGTACGTTTGTCGGCACGTACGCCGGCGCTGCCATTGGAGTTATGCCTCGACAGCGTATAAAAATCCACGCCTTGCTGATTTAGCGCTACCGTATCGCCGGTTGGGAAGTTGAAGACAACGATGTCGTTTCTTTCCACATTGCCAAACCCTTTCAGGCGGTTGTACTTCCATTGAGGCTTTTCGAAATAGGACTTGCCGCCAACCACCGGCATGGTGTGCTGTGCCAGGGGGAAGGAGAGCGGTGTGATGGGTGCCCGTGGCCCGTAACTGAGCTTGCTCACGGCCAGGAAATCCCCTACAAGCAACGATTTCTCCAGTGACGAGGTGGGTATCTGGTAATTCTGAAAGAAGAAGGTGTTAATAAAGTAGACGGCTATCAACGCAAAAAGGATGGCATCGACCCATTCCATGGTTTTGCGGAATGTGTTGTTTTTCGATTTTTTCCAAAATCCCCAGGGTACGAATTTGGTGATGTAGATATCGAGAAAAAGGAGGATAAAGAGGAGTATCCACGGAGAGCCCGCCCACATTGCGAAAAGTATGGTCATGGCTACCCATACGGCAAACCAAATCCATTGGCGGCCTGTGGCGTGTGAGAGTCGTTGTTTGAGTTGCATCGTTTTTTTTCTGATTTAATTTTACAAAATACCCAGCATGTCGCTCATGCCCAAAAAACCTTTCTTCCCTTTCGTAAATTCTGCTGCCAGCACGGCACCCAGGGCAAATCCTTTTCTGTTTTTGGCATCGTGGGTGATGCGGATGCTGTCGGCCTCCGACTCGTAGATCACAGTGTGGATGCCGGGCACTTCTCCTTCGCGAAAGGTTTTGATCGGAAGCTCATCGACCTTGTCTGTCTTGTCCAACACCCATTTGTCTTTTCTGCCGATATGTGCCAGAATTCCTTCGGCCAGTGTTATGGCTGTGCCGCTGGGCGCATCCAGCTTGTGCATATGGTGTGTCTCTTCCATGCGCACATCGTAACCGGGAAATTGATTCATTATCTTGGCCAGATGATTGTTGAGCGCAAAGAAAATATTGACGCCAAGGCTGAAGTTCGATGCATAAAAGAAGGTCTTTCCCTCTTTGTCGCAAGCCTCCCTGATTTCGGGCAGGTGCTCCAGCCATCCCGTGGTGCCGGAGACGACCGGCACGTCGGCTGCAAATGCCCTTCTGTAATTTTGGAGGGCGCTGGCGGGTGAGGTAAACTCAATGGCCACGTCGGCGCTGCGAAATGCCGGGGAGTTAAACTTCTCCTCTTCGTTCATGTCGATGGTACACACTACTTCGTGCCCTCTCTCCAGGGCAATTTTTTCAATCTCGTGCCCCATTTTACCATAACCGATCAGTGCAATCTTCATGTTTTTCCTATTCGTGTGAATGAGCATGCAACTATTGCATGCCGGTGAATGACAAACGTAATTGTTTACAACTGCTTCATTCGAAAGCAAAAGTACAAAAAATGGTTGATTTACGCTACAAATGCAGCAAAATCACGGCGATTGTCCTGTTTCGGCATCCGGCTTTTTCAGAGTCGGCCATGTTCCCGGTACCATGCTACCGTCTTTGCTACCCCTTCTTTCAGCCTATATGCAGGTACGAAATCTATCTCCGATTGCAAGGGGGTGATGTCGCATGTCCAGTTGCGTTGTTTCATGATATGATATTTGTCGGTGTTGAAGGTTGTCGCTTTCCCCAGGAGGGACGCCACTCTTTCGCTCACGAAGGCTGCCGGTCTGACGAGGAAAAGCGGAATCTTCAGCCGTACCACATGTTTTTTATGGAGCGCCTGTTGTACAATGGTGTTGAATTCCCTGTCGGTATAGCTGTCTCCGTCGGCTACAAAATATTCTTTTCTGCAAATTCCTTTATCAATAAGCGCGAAAATAACACGCACCAGGTCTTCGCTGTAGATGAATGACAGCAGTTGCTTCCTGTATCCGGCACCCACGTCCAGTCCGTTTCTGACTGCTTTCATTAAGATCAGATAGTCGTTGTCGCGCGGACCGTAGACCCCGGTTGGGCGTAGGATCAGCCAGGGAAAGTTGGTGAGGCTTTTCAAATAGTTTTCGGCTTTCAGCTTACTTATGCCGTAAGCGGTATTGGGATTGGGAATATGTCCGCTACCCATTGGCGTGTAGCCTGTTTCATCCCCAACACCCATGGCGCTGAGCGAGCTCATCAACAGGAACGAATCGGGGATAGTGTCTGTTTCGATGAGCGCTTCGGCCAGGTTGCGGGTATACAGGTAGTTCACCCGGTCGAAGTCCGATTTGCGGCGCGCTTTTGTCAGCCCGGCAATGTGCACAACGTGGGTGAAGCGGCCGTTTTCGTCTGCAAACTTCCGCAGTTGCGCTTTTAGCCTTTCTTTATCGTCGTATTGCAGGTCGATGAACCGAATCCGTTCGTCCTGCAGATAACGGCGGCTGCTGCTGCCGCGTACTCCTGCCCAGGTCTCGTATCCCAGTTCCAGTGCTTTGCCTACAGCTGTACTACCGATAAATCCGCTTGCTCCGGTAATCAATACTTTTTTTTCGCTCATGCTCTCCTTCTTCAATGTGCGGACAAAAATAACGATAACTTCAGAAAAAGAAAAACCGGTGCGCCGGGAAAAACAGACATAGGGGGTAAATTATTCGGGCAGGTATCAAATTTTTTTATTACTTTGCAATAACTAAAACTCTTTTTTTTTGTTTTAGATAGAAACACACAGAATATGAGCAACAAAGCAAATGCGACTATAACTCCCGCAAAACCCAGAAAGAAAGATCTTTCGGCTTCCATTATCAATTTTCTTACCGAGAACAACGACAAGCAATTTAATTATAAACAAATAGCTGCGGCGTTGAATGTGCGTGGCGAAGAGGGACGGCGTCTGCTGATTAAAGTGCTCGATAAACTACGCGACGACGATCTTTTGCTGGAGACATCCCGTGGACGTTATCGCATCAATAACCGTGGATTAATGTTGGAGGGCCGTTTTGAGAGAAGAAGCAACGGCAAGAACTTTTTTGTTCCCGACGATGACGCAAACATCATATATATCCCCGAGCGAAACAGCAAACATGCCATGAATGGCGACCGGGTGCGCGTGCAGTTGCTTGCGAAACGGAAGCGCGCCGAAACGGAAGGAACCGTGGTGGAGATCCTGGAACATACACAAAGCCGCTTTGTGGGAGTGATGGAGGTGCAGAAGCATTTTGCTTTTCTGGTGATGGACAACAAGTATCTGTCAAACGATATTTTCATTCCGAAGGAAGACCTGAACGGCGCAGTGAACGGCGATAAAGTGGTTGTGGAAATTGTGGAGTGGCCCGAGAAGGCAAACAACCCTGTCGGCAAGGTGATCGATATCCTGGGTAAACCGGGGCAGAACGATACTGAGATGCATGCCATTCTTGCCCAATACGATCTGCCCTACAAATATCCGGAAGAGGTGGAAAAGTATGCCGGATTAATCCCGGAGAAGATTGAAGAGGAGGAGATTGCCAGACGGGAAGACTTTCGCGATGTGTTCACCATCACCATCGACCCGAAGGATGCCAAGGACTTCGACGATGCCCTCTCCATCCGGGAGATTGGGCCGTTCATGTGGGAAGTGGGAGTGCATATTGCCGATGTGACGCACTATGTGAAACCGGGTGACCTCGTGGACCGGGAGGCGGAAAACCGGGCTACCTCCATTTATCTTGTCGACAGGACCATTCCCATGTTGCCGGAAAAGTTGAGCAACGGGTTATGTTCCTTGCGGCCTCACGAAGAAAAGCTGTGTTTCTCCGTCATCTTCCAGTTGAATGACAAGGCGGAGGTCAGACAATCGCGCATCGCCCGCACGGTCATCAAATCCGATAGCCGTCTTGCCTACGAGGATGCGCAGGCTGTCATCGAAACGGAGAAAGGCGATTTCTCCTCCGAGATCCTCAAATTGAATCATTTGGCCAAACAGCTTCGGGAGAGGCGGTTTGCCAGTGGGGCGATCAACTTCGAGCGATACGAAGTAAAGTTCAACCTCGATGAAAAAGGGAAGCCGCTGGGTGTCTACTTCAAAGAGTCGAAAGAGGCCAACCACCTGATTGAGGAGTTTATGCTTCTGGCCAATAAGGCGGTGGCCGAGGCTATCGGGAAGGTGCCCAAAGGAAAGAAAGCAAAGACGTTTGTCTACAGGGTGCACGATGTCCCCGACCCGGAGAAGCTGGATACGCTGAACACATTTATCCTTCGCTTTGGCCATAAGATCAAGCAAGACGGAACCAAAATTGAGGTGGCAAAGAGCATCAACTCCCTGTTGGACAAAGTACAGGGACGACCCGAGGAAGATCTGGTAGAAACCATTGCCATCCGCACCATGTCGAAGGCGGTTTACTCCACCAAGAATGTGGGCCATTATGGACTGGCATTCGATTATTATACGCATTTCACCTCGCCCATCAGGCGTTACCCCGATATGCTGGTGCACCGGCTTCTGGAGAGTTATCTCAACGGAGGCAGAAGCGTGGATCAGGGCCCGCTGGAGGATGAATGCAAGCACTGTTCCGATATGGAGCAGGTGGCTTCCAATGCCGAACGGGATTCCATCAAATACAAGCAGGTAGAGTTTATGTCCGATAAGATCGGTAAAGTATACGACGGTGTTATCTCCGGCGTCACCGAGTGGGGTATTTACGTAGAGATCAACGAAAATAAATGCGAGGGAATGATCCCCATCCGCGAGCTGGACGATGACTTTTATGAGCTGGACGAAAAAAACTACCGGTTGGTAGGGCGGCGTAAAAAAAGAGAGTATCGTTTGGGGCAGCCCGTTTCCATTCAGGTGGCGAGGGCCAATCTCGACAGAAAACAGCTCGATTTTATCTTTGCCTGATGTTTGTTTCTTTTCGAGTACACAAAATAGACCTCCATTTTCCTGTCAGCCTGAAGGCTATGCCGAGATATGCAAGGCAGTCAGAGGCTTTGCCGGAAAACAAGGCGACGATTGCTTTCTTCAGTGACGCCAGCACGCTGTAGCCAATTGCCTTTGGCAGGGAGTAAAACAGATTCACTGCCTCTGTTAAGAAGTACACATATTCGCTATGGAAGTATTGTTTTCGGCTCACAGGCCTTGCTTCCCGGTCATGATAACCGAATGCTGATTTTACCAGCCCCAACTTGTATCCCATCTTTTGCATCCGGATTGCCAGGTTTCGATCTTCGCCGTAATGTGTAAATATCGGGGCAAAAGCACCTGTCACTTTTATAGCAGTGACAGGAATCAGCCATAAGGCTGCATTTATAAACGGGAAAGAGATCACTTCCGGGGCGAGCTGCATTGCTTCCTCTCTATTTCTTACCCCTGTATATTCCGAGAAGCCGAAGTCGGCTGCACTGCCTTTTCCATTCAGATGCACCGGCGACAGTATTCCGTATTCGGTGTTCTTTTCGGCTGCATCCACCAACTTTCCCAGGGTGTCGGGCTCAATCCATGCATCCTGATTGAGTAGGAACAGATAATCGAATTCTCTTTCCAAAGCCCGTTGGATGCCAATATTATTGGCCTTTCCAAATCCGAGGTTCTGATGGGCCTCAATCAGCTCCACACCCGGATAGTTGTCCCTGATTATCCGGCAGGTTTCATCGGTTGAACCATTGTCGATCACCACGACGTCTGCCGGAAGGAGAGAAGCCTCCACGGAGGGTAAACACCGGTGGATCCACGGCACAAAGTTATACGAAACAATGATGACACAAACCGAAGGCATGGGACGAAAAGATTCAGGCTTCATAATTCGTGGCTTTGATCAGACATTTACGAAAAAAAGGAGGGGTCATATGATCGAGTTCGTTCTGATAGATCATAAAGCCCGGATTGGGACGCTGACGGAAACCGTTGGTCTCTAAAAAGCGCGTGAAAATATCAAAATCTTCCTGGTGATGATAGGTACACAGAGCCATTTTTACCTGAGTCTTCTTCAACAACCTGTTCATTCCTTTTAATACGGATGCTTCGGCCCCCTCGACATCAATTTTATAAAAAATAGGCTTTTCGGGTATCGGCAGAAAAAAATGATCAAGGCTGACATGTTCATTGTCGTTCTTGTCTGATACAAAAGCGGGAATGATGACCACCTTCTCTTTCCAGGGGGTAAATGTGGCTTCCAATGCTTCAATCCACTCACGATCCTGTTCAAAGAGATAGGTCATTTTCAATTTTTCAATATGGAGCAATGAAAAGTAACCTTCGGCACATCCTACGTCTGCCAATATATCCCCTTCGTTTATCAGAAAAGCAGGATCGGTATAACAGTGAGGGGCATCCTTGTCCTGTTCCACACGCAAGGTGTTGTATAGCAGCTGTATGGTTCGCTTGTTAAATGAGCGTTTGAAGAAAAGTTTTTTCCCTTCCGTCATCACAAAGGGCAAACCGTTGCAAGCATCAGTATGTACGATTACCTGATCCGCGTGGTATTTTTCCTGAAAGGTACCGTAAAAAGTTGACAACCTATGTTTCGAAAGATAACTGACAGCCTCCTGCAATTCATGATCCTGTGGCGGATATTGTGCGAAATATGACAGGATCCTCCTCCGTATCTTTTGCTTTTTTTTCCGGTGAAACCAGGCGTTCCACCGCGAGCGGGTTTTGTAGCTAAGCTTTTCGATTGTTTTTTTCATCTCTTTTGTTGTTTAACCATTGTCCGACCTCGCGGGTCATCTCCAGCTTGCACAAACTGCACAACAGCAGGTATAACAGGCTTACGCCAACAGTATTTATTAGTAGGAATAGCATATTCTGATGAATGCGAAGGGTAATAAAATATCCTGTGGCCACGCTTACAAAGGCCAGTATTGCGTAGGGAAAGGCGTCTCTAAAAAAGTCGGTCAGTGTATATCCGATCAACTTGCGGGTTAAAACCAATGAGATGGCCAGGGTGAGCCATGTATAGATCACCCAGCTGGCTGCCAGGCCCATGATCCCGTAGCGGAAAAGCAAGGCGATCAGCAAGATCAGGAGCACCCGCTTGATTATTTCCACGCCGAGGAAGTAGTCAGCCTTCTCCCTGGCTATAAACAACTCGTTCATCACGAAAGCAAAAGGAGAGATCATTCCGGCAAGACACAAAACCTGGAAATAGGGAACAGCCGGCAGCCATTTTTCTTTGAACAGAAAGACAAATCCCGGCTCGGCAATCAGTATCATCAGAAAACCAATGGGAAAGGAGAGGAACGCGAGTGATTTAATCATTTTGCTAACCACTCTTTTCAAGCGTTCTGTCTGCTCATTGATTTCGGGCAAAACAAGCATGGATACCTGCCGGTAGGTATTGGAAAGAATGCCGAACGGGATCTCCTGGTATTTGTTGGCCTGGCTGTAATACCCAACTTGTTTCATGGCATTCGGGAAGAAGAAGGCAATGATGCTTGGGTATATATTATTGAAAATGGCACTGATAAGCGATGTAAGCAGTAGTTTGTTGCTAAGTCCGGAAAATGAGCGAAGCAGCCTGATACTAAAGACTTTTAGGGGCGTCCATTTCGAATAAAACCAAAGGAAAAGAGAGCGGAAGAAGGCGTAAAGAAGCGTTTGCACGACCAGCGCCCACACACCGTAACCGGAGAATGCCATCGCAATGGCCACCGTCCCGGCGATGAGCAATGCCGTCATATTGACTTTGGTCATTCCCCTGAAATCGGCTTTTCGAATGAGCAACGTTTGCTGGATAATGCCGGCGGCATTGAATAGCAGGGAGAGGAAGAGGACTTTGGATATCGCCTCTATCCGGGGATCGTGGAATAATTCTGCCAGCAACGGAGCCGCCGCGAAGAGAATCAGGTACAGCAGAATGGCCAGCCCTACGTTGAAATAAAAAACTGTACTGTATTCGGCCGGTGAGATTGTTTTTCTGTTTAGCAATGTGCGGGTAAAACCACTGTCGATGAGGATGCCGGAGAAAGCGATGAAAATTGCCAGAGCCCCGATTAGTCCGTATTCTGCAGGGTCCAGGATCCTCATCAGGATAATGCCGGTACCCAAATTAATAATTTGCTGTCCGAACTTATCGGCAAAGCTCCAGAATAGAGATACGGTGGTTTTATGCTTTAATGTTGATTCCGCCATCAGAGGTTGAGAGTTCCAGTTTATTCCCGCAAAAATACGCAACTTAATTCAGTTTTTCCTTTTTTGTAGCGAAGAGTTTGCAGGGTAACCGCTTTATAGTGATTTGAAAATGCTTTTGTGAACTATTCCGTTAAGCGAGGATAACGCAAAACCTCTGTGGATTATGTTGAGGGTGGAAATAAGACAAGATGGCGCGAAATGATTTGTCGTATGATTTTTTTTTGTACGTTTATACCCAATGAGCCGTTTTCAAGCAGGCGCACGATTGACGCCGATGCAGCAAACAAAAAAACAATCGCATGATTGAACGGGTGACATTTTCGGAAGAAATAAAAAAACAGGCACTGGCTTTGGGCTTTGATGCCTGTGGTATTTGTCCTGCCCGCAACAGCGGCGAAGAGGCCCGATACATGGAGTGGATCAGGGAGAGCTGCCAGGGCGGCATGACTTACCTCGAGCGCAACATAGAGAAAAGGATCGATCCCCGGCTGCTGGTTGACGGCGCGCGCTCCATCATCTCTGTCGCGCTGAACTACTACCCGTCCGTGAAGCTCCCCGGGAAAGTACCCCAGTTCGCCTATTATGCATACGGAAAAGATTACCATGAGGTGATGCGCGAGAAACTGTGCGCTCTTTTCGACTGGATCAAAGAGCGTTTCCCCGAAGTATCCGGGAGGTGTTTCTCCGACTCTGCGCCCGTGCTGGAGCGTTTCTGGGCGGCACAGGCAGGCATCGGATTTGTTGGTAAGAACACCCTGCTGATAATTCCGGGTAAGGGGTCCTATTTTTTTCTTGGGGAATTGATCATCAACCTGGAGCTGGATTACGACTCCCCTATATCCGAGAACTGTGGCGATTGCCGCCGGTGTCTTAACTCCTGTCCCACGGGAGCCATTGAAAAACCGTATTGGGTGAATGCCCGCAACTGTATCTCATACCAAACCATCGAAAACAAAGGCGAAATTTCTCCCGACATCGTGCCCAACTTACGAAACAATGTTTTTGGCTGCGACATCTGCCAGAAGGTGTGCCCCTGGAACCGCGGGGCACAGCCGCATATCACTCCGGAGTTTATGCCCTCGGAAGCATTTATGTCGCTCGACCTGGAAACGCTGGCCGGGATGGACGAAGCGGATTTTCGCGTCATTTTTCGTCGCTCTGCCGTGAAAAGAACAAAGTTTGCCGGATTAAAAAGGAATGTAGCCGCTATTTCCGAAACTCGCAGGAAATAGCTATTTTTGTATCTGAAAATGATGGAAGAGAGATTCGATATACACGGTAACCACCACTTGCAGGAGACCGAGCGTGAGTATGAAAATACGCTGCGGCCGCTCACCTTTGGTGGCTTCAGCGGACAGGATAAGATCGTGGAGAACCTGAAGATCTTTGTCAGCGCCGCCCGCATGCGCGGCGAATCGCTCGATCATGTGTTGTTGCATGGCCCACCGGGATTGGGCAAGACCACCCTGTCGAACATCATTGCCAACGAGTTGGGGGTGGGCTTTAAGGTCACTTCCGGTCCCGTACTCGACAAACCGGGCGACCTGGCAGGCATCCTCACCTCACTGGAAACAAACGACGTACTGTTCATCGATGAAATTCACCGCCTCTCGCCTGTGGTGGAGGAGTATCTATACAGCGCCATGGAGGATTATCGCATCGATATTTTGATTGATAAAGGGCCCAGTGCACGTTCCATTCAGATTGATCTGAGTCCGTTCACCCTCGTGGGTGCCACTACACGCAGCGGTCTGCTGACCAGTCCGTTGCGTGCTCGTTTTGGCATCAATATGCACCTGGAGTATTACGATATGGAGACCCTCACCGGTATCGTGTTACGGTCGGCCGACATACTGAAGGTAGCCTGTGGCAGCGATGCTGCCCGCGAGATTGCTTCCCGCAGCCGCGGTACCCCCCGTGTGGCAAATGCGTTGCTGCGGCGTGTACGGGATTTTGCTCAGGTGAAGGGGAACGGAAAAATAGACAAGGCCATCTCTTCTTACGCGCTGGAAGCATTGAACATCGACCGGTACGGGCTCGATGAAATCGACAACAAAATTCTGCTTACCATCATCGACAAATTTAAAGGAGGCCCGGTGGGGATTACCACCATTGCTACCGCCGTGGGCGATGATCCGGGTACTCTTGAAGAGGTATACGAACCCTTCCTGATCAAGGAGGGATTCATCAAGCGTACTCCGCGAGGTCGTGAGGCCACCGAACTGGCCTACCGCCATCTGGGACGAAGAAGGGTCGAAGAGCAGGGATTGCTGTTCTGATTTGCCAAAATGTTTTATGGGGCATTCATTCTGAGTAACAAGAGACACCTAAACTAGTTGTTGTTGTCGATCATCTTTTTAATGTCGTTTTTATTCCCGTAAATAACGATGATATCCCCTTCCTCCAGGATGGTTTTGGCATTCACAATATCACCCGCTTTCAATACGACAGTCTTCGCGCCGATCTGGTTTTGCGTACTGATTTGTTTAAGCTTTGTAAGTACGATCACATTATAATTCTTGTTCAGTTCGCTTTCCGCTATGCTCTTTCCGATCAGCTTGCGTGGCACCAAAGCCTCCACAAGGTAGTGGTCGTTTGTCACTTCAAACAGGTTGAGATAATTTTTTATGGACAGTTTCATAGCCCAGTGCTCAGCCGATTCCACCTCGGGACGTATAATCTCAGTAACTCCCATTGCTTCGAGCACGCTCTCCTGCAGTCCGGTGATGGAACGTACCGTAATCTTCTGTACCCCTCTTTTCTTCAGCATTGCTGTAATCAAAAGACTTTCCCCCTCGTCTGACCCTCCGCACACCACGGCAATATCCGTATTTTTCAAGGGCAAATGACCTGCTGCAACCGGATCAGAGCTGTCCAGGCAGATCACATTTGTCAGCTTATCCTTGCATGCCTCCACACGGTTCATCGACTTGTCCACACCAATCACTTCGTGGCCCAGGGCTACCAATCGCTCTGCCAGTGCTGTGCCAAAATGTCCGAGTCCTATCACCACAAATTTCATTTTATACAGATTTTAGTTAATTAATATTTCTTCCGTCGGATATTTGTATTTGCTGTATTTTACCTTTTTCATCATGCTGGATAATAGTGTAAACATACTTACTCTCCCCGCAAACATGGTTAACGTGATCACCAGCTTGCCGGCATCCGACAGTAATGGGGTCACATTTTTGCTTAACCCTACCGTGCCGTATGCAGACACCGTTTCAAAAAGTAAATTCAGAGGATCTTTCTCCGGTTCAATGAGAATCATTGTTAACGTAATTGCCATGATAAACAATATGGCCAGCGTCATTTGAGCGAATGCCCTCGATACCGATAGTTGCGAAATTTCCCGCCCCCTGTATTCCAGTTTTTTGCCCCTGATCAGGGCAATGAAATTCATTAAAGCAATGGCAAAGGTACTTGTTTTTATTCCTCCTCCCGTGGAAGCGGGTGAGGCTCCAATCCACATCAGTACAATACACATGAGCGTCGCCGGCACAGACAATGCGGCTGTATCCGTATTGTTAAAGCCGGCAGTGCGTGTCGTTACGGAACCAAAGAAGGCAGCGGTCCATTTTCCAAAATCCGATGAATGGTTTGTCAATACACCCTCTTTCTCAAAAATAAAGAACCCGAGTGTTCCTGTAATTAGCAGAACAAGCGTTGTTCGGATGACAATGTGTGAATTTACACTGATTACCAGCGATGAATAGGTGTATTTTTCGTCTTTGAATACTCTTTTGAAAAGACCTTTAAGATTGGTCGTTATATATTCCCATATGTTGTGAATAATTGGAAAGCCCAATCCCCCCAGGATGATAAGAAATGAAATGATGATATGAACCGGGTAGTGAAAGCGAATGCGCATATCGTATAAATTGCCCGACAACGTGGAAAAGCCTGCATTACAAAAACTCGATATGGCATGAAAAAGTGAAAAGAAGGCTCTTCCGGCCAATGTTGTATCCTCTTTTCCCAACGATATGAAAATGAGTATAAAACCCAACCCTTCAATGATGGCGGTGATGGTAAGAATACTTTTCAGGGACGAAAAAACATTATCCAAACGCTCATCGTTGGTGATGTCCTTTGCAAGTAGCTGGTTCCGATAGGATGAGCCACCCTTGAAAAAATAGCTGAAATAGGTGGTGATGGTCATTATTCCCAGTCCGCCACTTTGAATCAACAACAAAATAATGAACTGACCAAAGAGTGTAAAAATCAATTCCGTGTCCAGTACATTCAATCCTGTCACACAGACTGCGCTTGTTGCGGTGAACAACGCATCTACATAGGAAATATTGCCTACCGTCGCTTTCGGCAGCATTAACAAAAAACTGCCTAAAATGATGATTGAAAGAAAGCTTACCACAAACAATTGTGCCGGTCCGAGCCGCCGGTAGTTTATCTGCATACGCAAATAAAAAAACTCCCGGATCAAAAATGACACCATCAAAAACAGTGTCATAAAGTTATGAGTACGCTCCATGGAGCGGGAGACTGTGGTCCATAGATTATACAAAAAAACCAACAACAAGGCAGCCAGCAACAGGATATCCAAAAGAGCTGCTTTTTTGAAGATGATTTTCTTATTCCTGATATAGGGCGAAGAAATAGAGAGGAAGCCGATGAGCAGTACTATATCATAGTAAACATTGAATAGGGTACGCAGTGCATTGTTGGGTTGAAAACCCATGTCGATGATGATGATCAAAACCGCCACAGAAGCTGCCACAAAAGGGAGCATGTTGCGAAATCTGTGTAGGTTTTTCTTCTTCTTCTCATCGCCGTCAAAAGAGAACTCTTTTCGGGATAACTTCTGTTGACCGGAATCGGTTGGTTTTTGTACGAATGACATACTTCTCTTTTATCTAAACATGCTAGAATTCAGCGAGAATAAGTGACAAAAGTACGTAAATATATTTATAAAACCCACCTGTCCCGCTACATTCCGAAACTTTGTTTTTCGATTACATCGAGGAGAAAGCCGAGTAGTCCCACGAAGATGATTGCGGCAGTGCAGATGACGAGGCTGGCCCTGTTCCAGGCGTCTGTTCTGAGTGCAGGAACAGGATGGTCGTTCTGATCAATGAACATGGCCTTCACCACCATCAGATAGTAGTACAGCGAGACAATGGTATTTACTACAGCGATGATGACCAGGAGATAATATCCTTGTTGTGCGGCAGCCGAAAAGATGAAAAACTTGCTCATAAAACCGGCAAAGGGAGCAATGCCTGCCAGGGAGAACATGGCCAGCATCATTACGAAGCTGAGCTTCGGGTTTGTATGATAGAGTCCTTTATAATCGGAGATATTTATTTTTCTGGTTCTGCTTTCGATGGCTGTAATTACGCCGAATGCAGCCAGGTTGGAAAACAGGTATACGAAGATATAATAGATAACCGTTGTCATCCCCAGCGTTGATCCGCTGATGATCCCCAGGGCGATGTATCCTGCCTGGGAGATGGAGGAAAATGCCAGGAAGCGCTTGACGTTTTGCTGCCGGAGTGCAAACAGGTTTCCCACCGTGATGGTGACGATGATGATCCAGAATAGCAATGTCTGCCATTCGTACAGATAATTTCCAAACAGTTTAAAGAGCAGTATCATCAACACAAAGGCAGCTGAACTCTTGGAGACGACCGATAAATAGGATGTCACATTGGTGGGAGCGCCCTCGTATACATCGGCTGTCCACAGGTGAAATGGCACAAACGATACTTTGAAAAACAACCCCGATAGGAAGAACAGAAAAGCCATAATCTGTAACGGGTTGTTGCTTAATAACACCGACACATCGGAGAAGTAGAGGCTGCCGGTGACACCGTAAAGATAGGAGATGCCAAAGAGGAGAATCCCGGAAGAAAAGGCAGAAAGGAGAATAAACTTTGCTCCCGCCTCGGCCGACATTTTGGATTTTTTGTTGAATGCCACCAGCGTGCCTAATGGGATGGAAGCCATTTCAAGGCCAATAAAGAACAGGAGAAAATGTCCACTGGAGATCATCAGATACATTCCCAGCAAGGTGCTCAACGTGAGAAAATAGTATTCTCCACGCTGATGCTTCATTCTGTTTCCGTCGAAAATATATTTGGATTGGAGAAAAATAATCAGGGTACCCACGTTCAGTATGGTTTTTATGATGGTCATGACCGGATGATACTGAACCATTCCTCCGAAAGCTTCGCCCGCTTCCGCCGGAAAGAGATTGAAGATGGTGTGGAGCGTAAAGAGGAGAATTGCTACAGGTTGAAAGTAACTTTCCCCTTTCTTGCCTGCAATAAGGTCATAGACCAGCAAAAAGAGGATGATTGTCAATAGCGAAACCTCGCTGCGCATTGTGGAAAAAATGGTGAAATAACTCATGAAAATGGGGTTGTTTGTTCTTTACTTTACTGCCGGTGAAAAAAAGATTTTTTACACACTTGCACTCGTTGAAAAAGATTAATTCTTTACTGCCTGCAACAGGTTTCCAAAGCTGTCGTTGATCATATCCGAGATTCCTGTCGGAAAGGAACCGAGATACACGATACCCGCTATCAGCATAATCACGGCCAGTCGTTCATACCAGCGGGCATCACCGAGCTTCGTATGCTCCGGATTCTGGAGGGGGCCGTAAAGGAATTTCCCGATGGTGCGCAGGATGTACACCGCTCCAATCACGATTGATGTGACGGCGGCGATGGTCAGTATGCGGTGTAACAGTCCGTTATTTTCAAAAGCACCGACGAAGATGGTCATCTCAGCCACAAATCCGCTCAGCCCGGGAACACCGATATTGGCCAATCCGGCAATCACGAAAGAGACACCCAAAAAAGGCATGATCTTCATCAGGCCACCCATCTCGGTGATCAATCGCGTATGTGTGCGGCCGTAGATCATTCCGATCAATGCGAAGAAAAGCGCTGTAATCAGCCCGTGGGAAAGCATCTGCAGCACAGCTCCCGTGAGCGCTGTTTGCGTAAGCATCAGGATTGCAAAGAGCACCAGGTTGCAGTGGCTCACCGACGAATAGGCATTGATATACTTCAGGTCGGTCTGCCGGATAGCTGCAAAGGCGCCATACACCACGCCGATAGCCGTGAGGACAAGGAACAGGGGGGAAAGCTGTGCAGCTGCCTCCGGCATCAAGGAGATGGCCACCCTGAAACATCCGTATCCTCCCAGCTTCATCAGTACGCCGGCATGCAGCATGGACACAGCCGTCGGTGCTGATGCGTGGCCGTCGGGGGACCAGGAATGAAACGGGAAAAGTGCTCCCAATACGCCAAACCCGAAAAAGGTAAGGGTAAAGAACAGATATTGCTGTTCCAGTGGAATCGGTGTACGCACAATGTCAAGGATGTTCATGCTGGTTGCACCCGAACTGAAATAAATGCCCAGTATACCCACCAGGAGAATCATGGAAGACCCCATCAGCATGAGGGTCAGCTTCATGGCCGAATACTCCTTTCTACCGGTGCCCCACACACCAATAAGCAGATACATCGGGATCAGTGCCGTCTCGTAAAACAGAAACATGGCGAACAGGTCGATTGTGATAAAAAATCCGAATACGCCGGTGGCAAGGAGGCAATACCACAGGAAAAACTCTTTGGTGAGCGGCGCCATTTTCCACGAAACAAAGGTGCCGGTGAAGACGATGAGCGAGGTGAGGCAGAGCATGACTACCGACACGCCGTCTACTCCCACTGCATAACGTATGTTGAGTGGTTTAAACCACGACAGGGAAGCGGTGAAGAGCATCGGGTCGGTTGCGCCGTTGCCTCTCGCTGCAGTGTACAGGTAGGCCAGATAAGCTGAGAGAACGACCAGCAGTGTACTTCCGGTCACCATAATTCCCAATACCTGTTTCCTGTTTCTTGCCAGGAAAAGGGCAAGGATCATCAGCAGTGGCAGGAGGACAAAGAGGGATAAAAAATTCATATCTTTATTTCTTTAAATGCATTTAAATAAACAGGAACAAGGCCGTGATCAGCAGCGTTCCCAGCAGAAACACAAAAGCATACCATTGTATTTCGCCCGACTGGAGACCCCGGATCTTCACGGATACCCAGCCGGTGACCGAGGCAAGTCCGTTGATGAACCCATCCACCACGTGGCGGTCAAACCAGTCAAATGCCCGGGAGATGCCGTTGAACAGAATCTTTTTGGTGACAAACAGGTAAATCTCGTCCACATAAAAACGATGTTGGGCGGCCCTGTTAAATCCTTGCAGCAGTGACGGCATTTTTTTCAGTCTCCTTCCGGGATACTGATATCTCATGCCGGCAATGAAGATGGCTTCAACTGCCACAACAATACTGATCACGGCGATCAGCCAGTCGATGTGTATCGTATATTCGGAGCGGTCGGCCGTCACAAAATTTCCGAAGGGAATGAAGCCTCCCAACAACGTGACTGCCGCCAGAAAAATCAGGGGGAAAGTCATGGTCCGCGGAGATTCGTGGGGAGTATGATGCTCGTAACGATTCTCTTTTCCCCAGAAGATGGAAAAATATAACCGGAAAATGTAGAAAGCAGTGAGCCCGGCCACAAACGTCATCCATATTCCCAGGCCTGTATTGTATTGGTAGGTGGCCGCAAGGATCTCATCCTTGCTGAAAAATCCCGAAAAGGGTGGTATGCCTGCAATGGCGAGGCATGCAATCAGAAACGTCCAGTGGGTGACCGGCATATGTTTGCGCAGCCCCCCCATCTTGCTCATCTCGTTGCTGTGTACAGCATGAATTACCGAGCCTGCCCCCAAGAAGAGCAATGCTTTGAACATGGCGTGGGTAAACAGGTGAAACATCGACGCCATGTATCCTAATCCCCCGTGTCCTTCGAATTTTGAAACGCCCAGCGCCACCATCATAAACCCGATCTGGGAGATGGTGGAGAAGGCCAGCACCCTTTTAATGTCGGTTTGCACCATGGCTATGACTGCCGCGAACATTGATGTGAACGCACCTACGTAAGCAATCCCTTCCAGTACCTCCGGTGTAAATACCACGTAGACCGGAAAGAGCCGTGCCACCAGATATACACCCGCCACCACCATAGTTGCAGCGTGAATCAACGCCGATACGGGCGTTGGGCCTTCCATCGCATCCGGCAGCCAGATATGGAGCGGGAACATGGCCGATTTGCCGGCGGCGCCGATGAAGATCAATGCCATGGCCCATACCAGGGCCGATGCTCCCATAAAAGTGATGGAGAGGGCTTGCTGAAAGAGGGCTGTGTTGCCCGATGTGAGGGCGCCGAAATCAAATGTCTGCGTATAGTAGGAGAGCACCAGGATGCCAATCAGGAAAAACATATCGGCAAAACGGGTCACGATAAACGCTTTTTTGGAGGCCGCCACGGCTTCCGGTTTTGTATAATAGAAGCCGATGAGCAGATAGGAAGAAACGCCAACCAGCTCCCAGAAGATGTACATCTGAAAAATATTGGTCGACAGAACCAGGCCCATCATCGAGAAGGTAAAGAGAGAGAGGAACGCATAATAACGCTGGAATCCTTTTTCCCCCTTCATATACCCCAGACTGTAGATATGCACCATCAGCGAGACAGTGGATATCACCACGAGCATCATTACCGAGATCGGGTCGAGCAGGATACCCAGATCGATATGCAGCTGAGGACCCATGCCGAGCCAGGGGATATTGAACGGCAGCAGGGACTGAAACACACCTCCTGCTTTTTGCGTGGTAAAATAGTTCCAGGCCGCATAAAAAGAGAGCAGCGTCACCAGGAGGAGAACGCCTGTGCCAACGACCCCGGATGTTTTGTGGTTCAGCCTGTTGCTGAGAAGCCCCAGCAGCACGAAAGAGGCGAGGGGCAGCAGCAGTATGAGCAACGTATATTCCATGAGCTTATCCTTTCATTTTTTTGAGATTATCGACATCCGCATTTCCAAAGTTGCGGTATACGTTGATGATGATAGCGATGGCTACCGCGGCTTCACAGGCCGCAATGGCAATGGTGAACAGCGCGAAAAACATCCCGTCCATCTGTCCGGGGTAAAGATACCGGTTGAAGACCGCGAAATTGATGTCGGCCGCATTCAGTATCAATTCAACAGCTATTAGCATCATCATTAAATTTTTGCGGGTGAAGAAGCCGTAAATACCGGCAAAAAACATGATTAGGCTCACCAGCTGATAAGCCATTACAGGAACCGCATCCCCTGTGTTATTTATCAAAAATTCTCCCATACTTATTGGTCTGTCTCGTTTGTGTCGTGGTCAGTTGTTTTCGTTTTCCGGGCAATCAGGATAGCACCCACAATGCAGGCTAGCAGCAGGATGCTCATCATCTCAAAGGAGAGTAGGTACTGCCCTTTTTGTGATCCCAGCATGGCCGATCCAATTTCCTGCATCGTAAATCCGTCTCTTTCCACAAACTGATACGTGCGGATGCCATTGGTAATGATGATATATCCGCACAGCACAATACCCGCAAGAGAGAGCAACGCAGACGATTTAATTCTCCAGCCCCGTTTTGTGCGGACACTTGTCCCGGGTTTATGGGTGAGAAAGATGGCCATGATAAACAGCACCATGATGCCGCCTGCATAAACCGAAATCTGCACAGCGAACAGGAAATGGTAGCCGAGCAGCATGTAGAGTCCTGCCGTGGCCAGTAACACAAACAACAGGTAGGTGGCCGAGCGCACAATCAGTTTGCTCGTGACGGCCAGGATTGAAAAGACCGTAATTGCCAACGCCAGCAGGTAAAATATAATTTGTTCCGTCATTCTTTCATTTATTTATCCGTGGTTTTTTCACTGTTTGCCGGAAGCGGTTCCCGTTTCTTTTCACGGAGTTTCGACCCTGTGTGATTGAGCTGGTGCACAAGCTTGCTCCTGTTGAATACTGCACCCTCAAAGTCGTTGTTGAAGACAATGGCATCCGACGGGCAGCTTATCACGCACAGATTGCAGAAGGTGCAGCTTCCGTAATCCCAGAGGTGCTTGTCCAGGATCTTCTTTTTTTTACCCTCTTCGGTGTCTATCGAAGCCGATACCACCCTGATGGTACCGTTCGGGCAGTTTATCATGCAAATACCGCAGGCGGTACAGGCATGTTCATTTTGTTCGTCGTGGGGCATGATCAGCTCCGAACGCCAGCGGTCTGAGATGACCAGCGTTTTCCTGTTTTCGGGATACTCCATCGTGACTTTGGGTGTCAGGAATTCCTTTCCTGTGACGCTCATTCCCCCCGCCAGCGATCTCAGGCCCTTGAAGATGCCCCGTATGTATGTTGAAAAATTCATATGAAAAATAGTTTAGTTACCGAATAAAGCCGGAAACAGCTCCGTCAGGGTCAATCCCGATAATACGACGACCACCATGACCAACAGGTTCACCAGGTTTGCGGGCAGCAGGTATTTCCATTCCAGATTCAGCAGCAGGTCGATGCGCAGGCGCGGGAAAGACCAGCGGACCCATAAGCTGAAGAACATGAGCAGGCCCGCTTTGCCGAAGAACCATACCCAGGAAGGGATAAACCACATCGCCTGATTAAAGGCTTCCCAGCCTTTTATCTGCAGAGGCATCCATCCTCCCAGAAAGACGGTGGCTGCAACGGCTGCCACAATAAACATGTTGAGGTATTCCGAAAGATAGAAAAATCCAAATTGCAAGCCCGAGTATTCGGTGTGGTATCCTGCCGTCAGCTCCGATTCGGCCTCGGGAAGGTCGAAAGGGCCCCGGTTTGTTTCGGCATGGCCCGATATCAGGTAAATGAGGAACGCGATCATGGCAGGCAGGTGCCCGTTAAACAGGTTCCAGCAGTAACGCTGTCCCTCAATAATCTCGGAAAACTGCATGGTTCCGCTCAGTACCACGATGGTCATCAGGGAAAATCCGGCGGAGAGCTCGTAGCTGATGAACTGGGCGCCGCTGCGCATGGCTCCGATCATGGAATATTTGTTGTTACTCGACCATCCTGCCAGTAAAATTCCGATCACGCCCAGCGACGAGACCGCCAGCAGGTAAAAGACGCCGATATTAAAGTCGATGGCCTGCAGGTTCATTCCAAAGGGGAGAGCGCCGAAAGCCAGCACGGAGGCAACAATCACGAAGAAGGGAGCAACATAGAACAGCAATTTATCAGCTTTCTTTATCTGGATGATCTCCTTGATCAATATCTTGATCATGTCGGCAAACGATTGAAATAGTCCGTACTTACCCAGCCGGTTTGGTCCCAGTCGGGCCTGGAAGGAAGCGGCCACCTTTCGTTCAATGTATATCAGTGCCAGAGCAATCATGGCGTACGTAGCGAGCAGAAGCAGCCCCACGAGTATGCCCTCGGCCAAGGTAGCCAGCCCCGGGGAAAGGTGGATCCGTAAGAAAGTGTCAATCGCCTCAAGAATTCTGGTCAGTTCCAGGGGGTGTGAATAGAATAGCATCGTTTTCAATTGCATTGGTTTCCTTTTAGTGTTGAATACTTACTATCGGTCGATGTCGGGAATGACGAAATCCATCGATCCCGCAATGCCGATCAGGTCCGAGAGAAAAGCATCCCGGCAGATCAGTGGCATCACCGAAACGGCCGACAGGGAGGGGGAGCGGAATTTCACCCGGTAGGGTGTTTTGTCGCCACGACTTTCAACGAAGACCCCGAACTCGCCTTTTCCTGTTTCCACGCTCTGGAAGAATTGTCCCTGTGGAAGGCGGATCACCGGTTTTGTTTTGGCACACACCTCTCCTTCGGGAATGTTGTCGATCAGCTGTTCTATGATATGAAGCGACTGCGCTATTTCGTCGAGCCTGTTCTGGTAGCGGGCATACGAATCTCCTTCGGTACGCATCACTTCGTTGAACTCCACCCGGTCATAGAGGGCGTAGGGTTTGTATTTGCGCACATCGCACGACCATCCCGAGGCTCTCCCGGCCGGTCCCGTGACACCGTAGCTGATGGCATCCTCCCTGCTTAGGTAGCCGATATGCTTCATCCGTCCCAATGCGATGGGGTTGTGTGAGAAGAAATCGTCGTATTCCTTCAACCTCTTTCGCATGTAGGGAATGAATACGTTCACATCTTTCCGGAAATCCGGATAAATGTCGAACATGATTCCACCCACCACGTTCTGGTTGACGATGAGCCGGCCGCCACAAGTTTTATCGAAGATGTCGAGCACGTGCTCTCTTTCGCGCATACCATAGATAAATGCGGTGGTGGCTCCCAGGTCGTTACACTGGCAGGCCCAGGCAAGGAGGTGGGAACTGATGCGCTGCAGTTCATCCATGATGGTACGGATATACTGTGCCCGCCCGGGGACTTCTATTTCTGCTGCTTTCTCAATGCACATGCACAGGGCATGACGGTTGATGTTGGCCGACAGATAGTCGAGACGGTCGGTCAGGTGCAGCATCTGCGGGTAGGTCATGCTTTCGCACAGTTTTTCAATTCCCCGGTGGATATACCCGCTGTGGACATCTACCTTTTTCACGATCTCTCCGTCGAGCGATGTCCTGAAATGCATCACTCCGTGTGTGGAGGGGTGCTGGGGGCCAATGTTCACGATATAGTCTTCCTCGTCGAACACCGGGTTGTTTTCTTCTATCAGCTTTCCGTCGGCCGTCTCCCTGATGCAGGGAGCAACGTCCACGATCTCGCTGCTGATTACGGTCACCGGATTTAACCCAGTATCGTGACTATAATCCTTGCGGAAGGGAAAACCTTTCCACTGATCGTTCAACAGAAAGCGACGCATGTCGGGGTTGTTGATAAAGCGAATGCCAAACAGGGCATACACTTCCCGTTCGTTCAGGTGAGCCGTCTCATAGAGATCGGTGATGGAATACAACAACGGATCTTCGCGATCGGCAGTAGCGGTCATGATAACTACTTCCTGTGTAAGATCGGCGGAGGAAGAGAACTGGTAAATCACTCCCAGCGTTTCTCCCCAATCCATTCCCGTAAGGCTTACCAGATAGTCGAAAGGTAGCTCTTTGTTCCGGTACAGTGCCTCCACTACCGGATGCAGCTGTCGGGGCTTTACGGTGACAGTAAGCTTTTGCCGTTCCTCTATCTGCGCATCCTCTGCTGCCTGTCGTATAATGTGTGTAATATCTCTCATTGATCTGTCGGTTTCGTGGAATTATTCATTATCGAAATCAATTTGCGGATCAATGGATTCTCCTGTTTCCGGGTGAATCAGCGTTTCGGGCCGATAATTTCTTTTGATCCGCTTGTTGCCGAAAAATCGCTCTACCTTCACTTTCCGTTGTAGCTGCAGCAGCCCGTAGAACAAGGACTCGGGCCGTGGGGGGCATCCCGGGATATAAATGTCGACCGGAATAATCTGCTCCACGCCTTTCACCACGTTGTAGGAGTTCACAAAAGGCCCTCCCGAAATGGCACAGGCCCCCATAGCCACCACATATTTTGGCTCTGCCATCTGGTCGTACACCCTGCGGAGCAGCGGTGCCATTTTGTTCACGATGGTTCCTGCCACCACCATCACATCGGCCTGGCGGGGACTGTTTCGGGTGACCTCCATCCCGAAGCGGGAAAGGTCGTAATGCGCGGAGGCAGCTGCCATAAACTCAATTCCACAGCAGCTGGTGGCAAAAGCGAGTGGCCAAAGTGAATTGGCACGACCCCAGTCGATCAGTTGATCGAGCTTGCCGACAATCACGCTGCCACCCTCCTTTTTTAACGCGTCAATATATTGCTGAAGGGTTTCATTATCCTTGAACTCTTCGGCCGGAAACGCTTTTATTTTGATATCTTTGACTTCCATTCCAAAACTCCTTTTTTCCATGCATAGGCGAGGCCCAGGCTCAGAATTGCAATAAATATGAGAATACTGATAAGCCCCGTCATCCCTAAACTACGGACAACAGTAGCCCACGGGAACAAAAAAATAATCTCCACGTCGAACATCAGAAAGAGGATGGCATATAAATAATAGCCTACCCTGAATTGCATCCACGATGTGCCGTGTGTAGGGAGTCCGCACTCGTAGGGCTCTCCTTTCTGAAAATTGAGTGACTTCGGCGAGATCAGCAATGCCAACCCCAGCCCTCCTGCAACCAGTATGATTCCTGCCAGGAGAGCGACAACAAAAAAAGTGCTATCTGTCATAAATGATTTACTTACTTAAACTCTTGATAACCTGCAGCGCTGTTTCGTCGGCGGGATCATATTCAAGCACCTTGTTCCAGAAATGCTTCGCCTGTGGCACATCGTTCTTGCCCAGATGATAGAATCCAAGATAACGATAGGACTCCAGAATGTCGTTTTTACGCTTTTCGACATCCGGCAGCATCATTTCCAGTGCTTTCGTGTAATAGGGTACTGCAAGACCCTCTTCCGCCTGCGGATCCAGTGCGAAGTTGGCACGAGCACGCATCAGATATCCCAGATAATGGTCGGGAAAATGATCGATCATGGTGCTGAATGTTTTGTCGGCTTCAATCAAATAATCTCTTTTTTTGAACTGGTCCTGTTTCGGATCATCCGAAAGGATGCTGGTGGCTGTTCCGGCTGAATAATAGGCGGCGCCCAATAAGTAATAATCAGCCAGAGAGGGTTCCGGATGATTTTCAAGTATCATCCGGTAATACTGGATGGCATGGTCGTAGTCGCCCGCTTTTTCGTATGCTTTTGCTGCCTCCTGTAGATACTCCATTTTGTGGTCGTCTCTCTTGTAGGCTTCGATATAGGCATCAGCCGCCTCGGCAAATTTTTTATTTTGGTTCAATATTTGTGCATAGTAGGTGTAGTCCTGCGTAATGAAGTCACGTTTGTCGTATTTCCCGAAGAATTTAGTCGCGCTTTCAAGCGCCGCTACATACTCGCCCAATTCAAAAAAAGCATAAGTCTTCAGGCGGTCCATTACAAGGTTGTCGGGCGCTTTTTCAATCGCTTCAATCGCTTCCTTATACATCTTGTTGAAGTACAGTGTAGTAGCGTATCGTTCGTAATCCTTTGCATCGGGCTCCACCAAAGCTAGATACTTTTTAAAGGCATTCAGTGATTCCGGATAAAACCCTTTCCTGTAATTAATCTGGCTATAGGCGAATTGCCCCGGAACATATGAGGGATCCAGTTCGATAACTTGTTTCAGGTAGTCGAGAGCAACTTGCGTCTTGATGTTTTCATACAGTCGTGCCAGTTTTACATAGGCTGGTTTGTAGCTTGCATCAAAATAGCGTGCATTTTCATACAATGTAGCTGCCTCGCCGGTGTCTCCCTGTGAAGCTATAATATCGCCCTTCAGCAGGTAGGGTTTTGGATTTTTACTGTCTGTTTTTATGGCTTGATCTACCTGTGCCAGGGCTTCTTTTGTCTTCCCGTTGTCCATGTATGCTTCCGCAATCAGGGCCAACACGGTACCATTTTTTCTGTTTTTCTTCTCTCCGGCAATTTTGTTCAGCTCGTCTGCCGACCCTGTCTTAGCCAGGAGCACTTTGGCCAGCCCGATCTTGTTGTACAAGCTCTCTGGATCAATTTCCAGCCCTTTCTGGAAATAGTATTGTGCCGAATCGGTTTTCTTTTCCTTGAAATAAATATCTCCCAGATAGAAATGGCTGGCCGCATCGGTAGCGCCATTCTTTAATAAAAAAGATTTCGCTGCGGAATAATCACCTGCTTCGTAGAAATCGATCCCCTTTCTGTCCTGTGCACAAAGGAAGGATACGCTCATCGCCAGCAGGGCCGTATAAACCAATCTGTCTATGATCGTCTTCATTGTTCTTGTTATCTAAATTCTTTTATTGAGTTCCTGTTTTTGAAATCCGGTATCTCAGTCCCTTATTTTTACGGCATTTACCGGCATCACCGAGGGAAGCAATCCCGACCTGAGAATGATCCGTTGTCCCCTGTCCGAGATCAGAAAACGGGTAAACCCCTTGGGTAGTTCTCCCCGGGGATCGTTCAGAATGACATAGATCTCCCTGATAAACGGGTATTGTCCCGTATAAATATAGTACTGGTAGGGTTGTACTGCATTGAACCTGTCGGGATGTCCATTCCACGTAACCCTCATCACCTTCACTTTTGTGGTGAGTTCCACTACCGTGCTGTCGTTGGGGTCACTGATGAGATTTACACCAATGAGTCCCAGGGATCCGGGGTTTTGAGAGACATATTCCACCACCTCCTCGTTCAGATTCAGCGCATTCAGATCGCTCGAGAGGGGCTTGTCCCGGCAGATGGAATCATTTGCGTAGCGGACAATGCTTGAATTGGTGTTGTCGAATATTACCTGGATATTTCCCAGTCCCGAGCCGGGGTAGATCTCGTTCCATTGCTTCGCCTCTCCGGTGAGAATCCGTTTCACATTTTGTACGTTGATGATGGAGTCGGGATTGGAAGGATGTACGATCAATGCGATGGCATCCAGGGCAATTCTGATCTCCTCCGGCTGATATTTCTGTTCATAGAAATAATTCCGCTCTGCCGTTGTCAGCCGTCGGGCAGTCACAGCCAGTCTCACCGAGTCGGCCCTCAGCAGGTCAAGGGCTTCCCGCTCGGAGGTATACAATGGTTCAACGATGGCTTCGTTTTCGCTTTCAAACAGGTTAATTGCTGCCTGTATGGTGGGTGCCATCGTCTGATCAACGGCAATTTTGATATAGCCGCTGTTCATTGTATTTCCCTCTTTCTTTTTATTGCAGGAGAGCACAATAAATGGAGCGAGAAGCAGGAAGATAACTTTTCTGATATTCATTTCTTTCACCTGTATAAAACGGATAGAAGGAGGGTTACCCCTCCTTATGCAATCAATTCTGCAGTCTAAATACGATGGGCAATGTAAATCTTACCTTCACCGCTGTCCCCCCCTGTTTGCCCGGTATCCATTTTGGCATGGCGCCTACCAGCCGTACTGCCTCGCGATCCAGGCTGGGGTCGACCCCCCTGACCACGTTGATATCGTCAATGGTGCCGTCTCTCCCTACCACGAACTGGATGATCACGCGGCCCTGTATGCCGTTCTCCTGCGCAATGACCGGATATTTGATGTTTTCACCCAGCCATTCCATCAGTGCGGCGTGTCCTCCCGGAAAGGAAGCGGGTTGTTCCACCACTTCAAAGATCTTTTCTTCCGGCTCGGCGGCCACAATGACTTTATGATCTTGCAGAGTAGCAATGTCCACACCTGTTTCTTCGTTGGTTCCCTTTACGTCTGCCACAGAAATTGCCAGATTGGATTCTGTCAGAAATTCCTGGGTTTTCATTTCGGCATCCTCTCTTACTTCCTCATCTTTCTTGATGACGGGCGGAGTGAATTTAATGGTGCTTTTCAACTCCACCGGGGGAGCAATATATTGTTGAATGATGTTCTCTTCCGGTACCTTGGGCTGTTCCAACTGAATGTTGGATAGTTCGGTTACCTGCGTCATCGCCTCCTTTGATTTCTTTTGCGTCTGATAGGTTGTAATCAGAGACATTGCAACAAATAACAAAATTGTAGCGATGACGACAACGATAAAAGCATAGAGGTGTCTTTTTCCGGAAGATTGCCGGAGTCTGTAGGCACCGTAACTTTTATTTTTGCCCTCAAATATCAGATCAATCCATTCCTGTGACGTTAAATTAATGTTCTTTGCCATTTCTTCTTTTATTGTATTTGTCTGATGAGCCGGGATCAGTTGATGGGGAAATTTGAATTCCGCAACATGGTCTTGTCGTCATCGTTGATATCCACGATCGCGTATTTACCGACGCTGGTGATCAGCATTTCGTCCAAAGCCGCAATCATATCGCTGTACGTAGAACTTTCAAGGGGTTTGATGATTACCACCGGTGATCCTTTGCTGTTTTTTAATGCCGATATTTGCTCGTTGTACTCCTCTTTGCTAATCTGCAGTAACGATTTTCTGTTCTCCAGTTCTCTGACCTGCTGTACGATGTTTCTGTTTTTTTCGATCAGGATGGAACGAAGGCCATTTGCCGAAAAATCTGTTTCCTTCAGGTAGTCAGGTTCTTCTATATTGGGTAATCCTTCGTAATAATACACCTTGTGCTCTGCACCCAGATAGATGGTAAATGCTTCGGAGGCCTTTACTTCGTTTTGCTCCTCCACTGTCACCTTATCTTTCGCAGGCATACTGATCTCCATTGTCTGGGGCTTACTGAGCGTCGTGGCAAGCATGAAGAAGGTGAGCAACAGCATGATCATATCGACCAGAGGGGTAAAGTTTACCCTGGTGTCGGCTTTCTTCATTTCGCCCTTTTTCTTCCCTTTCTTATTTGCCATATTGTATTACTTGCATTTAATTGAATATCCATATTATAAGTTACCCAGTCTATCTTCCTCACTTACTTCACGCAGCGACGTAATCAGATTATATCTGTTCTCCCGAAGATCCTGTAATGAGGACATTACATTTTTAATATTCGTATATGGAGTTGATTGGTCGGCTTTGATGGCAATGATCATATCCTTTCCTTTTACCTCCCGGGCAGCCTGCACCCAACCTTTAAACTGATTGTTCAGGCTGTCTGTCGGAATCCCGTAATTGGGCAATAGTTCGTTTTGCTTTTCCAAAGGCAAGCTCATGAATTCCTTGAAATTTTGCATGGGCACCCCGAACGAGGTGGCGATGCTGAAGTCATGTTTTTCCTTTTCAGTCAAAGAGATGTTGTAGTCTACTGCCATTTTTTCCAATACCGATATTCTGTCGTCCGGATTGTCCAGGTCCAGGAACACCTGACCCTGCGGCGAGATCAATACCGAGAAGACGTTCTTCTCGGGGATCTTTATCTCGGATACCGACATGGGGGTGTTCACCGTCACCGGTTCCGGTTTCAGGAAGGTAGAGGTCAGCATGAAGAATGTGAGCAGCAGTACCATCACGTCGCTCATGGGCGTCATGTCGATCCACGTATCTCTTTTTGGTAATGTTGGTCTGGCCATCTGTTTAAATTTTTAGGAATGTCTCGATTGAAAGACATTTACAATAGAGAAACCTATTTCGTCGATGGCATAGGTGATGTTGTCGATCTTTGCCGTGAAATAGTTATAGGATATAATGGCAATCGCTCCCGTAAGAATACCGAAAGCCGTATTGACAAGTGCCTCGGAAATACCTACCGAAAGTGCAGCAGAATCGGTTCCGCCGGAGCCTCCCAGTGAAGCGAACGAGCGTATCATCCCGAGTACGGTACCGAACAACCCGGTAAGTGTGCCCAGGTTAGAGAAGGTTGCGATTACGGGAAGGTTTTGATTCATCATGGGGAGTTCCAATGCGGTTGCTTCGTCAATTTTTTCGCTGATGTTGGCCGCCTTTTGTTCTTTCGTTAAGCCTGTATTGTCTTTCAGCATCAGTTCGTACATGTCGAGTCCTGCATTGATCACGGCAGCAACCGATCCCTTCTGTTGGTCACAAAGAGTTCGTGCACCCTGAATATCATCGTGAGCAAGTTTTTCTTTGATGGTTGTTACAAAAACGGTTAAGTCGCCCTTGCCCTTGCATCTGGCAATTGCAATCAGGCGTTCGATACTCAGTACGATTACCGATATAAGCATGGTCATGATTACAGGAATCACAAACCCGCCTTTGTAGATCGTACCCAGCAGGTTTCCTTGCAACGGAAGATTGTCTCTGTTCCCTCCGATAAAGTTGTCCGGATTTCCAAAAACGAATTGGAATATCGAAAGCGCTACCACGAAAGAGAGCGCAATCACCAAACCTGAAGAAAGCCCTTTTGATTGTTTTTTCTTTTTAACGGAGTTGATCTCACGTTGCTTTTTCAGCCCATTCTCATTTGTTGTCATAAATTTGTTTTTTGTGTTTATTGTAATGTAAATTTATTCTTTACAAATCAAAATGTCCCCAATCACTGTAAATCCCGATTCAGCATGACGTGTATTTTATAAACATCAGCAAATTATGTGCGTCATGCATCACAAAACTTTCAGCGAATGAGGACAAAATTGAACATCAAGAAAAGTAGATAATGCTTTTCTAAAAAAGCGGTACAAATTTCGCAACATAAAGTTTATATTTTAATAAAACAGGTACGTCAGAGGTGCGATACACCTCCTACAACAGGTACTACATTTGGTGCGAAAAAGTCCAAAGCAGGCCCTACAGGGGTACTACAATTGTATAGTGTTGGAATTTAATACACAGATAATCAGCAGAGAGGATGTGATACATTGTTTTTATGCCCTTTTGAAATTTATCGGCTGCGCACGGAGAGTATTTTCGGGAATATAATTCCATTCGTCATTCAGGGTGTGAAAAAAACTCCTTCAATGGAAAAGGATGTCATATTGGGTCGGATGGTTTCAGAATCAGGCAAAAGATTTGATATATCTGTAGAGATCCGTGTGGGAAGAGAGGCGCATTTTTTTTCGTAAGCGGCTTCTGTTGGTTTGTACCGAGCGGTGTTGAATAAAAGTATATTCTGCAATTTCTTTTGAAGAGAAGTTCAGGAAGATCATCGCACAGAGCGATAATTCGGATTTCGACAGCTGGGGGTGTTTGTGCAGGAGACGCCGCGTAAAATCAGGGTACACTTCCGTGAATCGCTTCAGGAATAGGGGATCATTTTTTATGGCAAGCTCGCGCATCTCTTCAAAATAAAGGTCAAGTTTTGGTTCCGGGTGAACAGCGATAGCTGCTTCTGCATGGTCTGCCTGTTTTTGATTCCGGGACTTACGCCAAACGAAATAAATCAGCAATCCTTTGGGAATCAAAGCAAGCATGACAATGACCAGGACCACAAAAAAAGCACCTATGATGCTTTTCGTTTTTTTAGTGGCGTTGGAAGAGTATCCCTGTGGTTCTCCAACTTGGGAAGAAAACAGGTTGTCGTAAGAAATTTGCAGAAAACCACCAATGTTTGTCGATTCATTTACCCATCTTTCTGCGCCAGGAAAATCGTTTCCTCCTGCCATTGACAGCGTTGGCAAAGAGGAAGCCGATGTAAAACACGCGAAGAATATAAATAGGAAATAGCTCATATCAGCTTATTATACACTTTGTTGAACAGGCCTTACGCGAGGCATCTGCCCGATGCTGGCAGGCCCCACTTTGTCCACCAAAACAGAGCCCGTCCGTGATTTAAAAATTGCTGAAGATCAGCTCCAGTTTCAGATTCCCTACCCGTTTGTCCAACTTAGCAGCCGTAGGCCACATCTGGTTGTGCAACTCGGTGAGTGCCTGGCTTCCCGAAGAATAGTAGCTCTGCTGCACGGTCGTGTAGGTTGCATCCACAGGAATCAGGTAGTAGACCAAATTGAAGGCTGCGCCGCCATGCTTTTGGTTGTAATGGTTGATCATCGTGGAGATGTTGTTGAACCTGTAGGAGTAGGAGGTGGCGTCAAACTTTGCCGACAGGAAGCTGGTCATGTTGTCGGGCAGTTTGCGTTGTTCAAAAAAGCCGTTCAGAGAGTCTTTGTTTACCAGCAGCAGATAGTCGGGCGGGCTGATCTTCACCATTGGGTTTTCAGAGGCCTCCGGCATCGCGTACACGGTGAAGTTAGCCAGGTTCAGGGCCTGTGATTTAATTTTGTCGTGTATTTCCGAAAACGGGAACGTGATTTCTGTGTTTACCCCCGCGGGGCTTTTTACATACGCATGTGCATCGCTTGTGCCCAGTAGCTTGCTGTTGTCGTTTTGGATGTAATTGAGCTGGGTAACCTCCGGGGTAATGTTCAATCGCATCATATCGGTGCGGATGGTGTCCTGTTTCGTGGAGGACCCCTTTTTATCGAGATAATGATAATGCACGTAGAGTGACGTTATGTTCACGTTGAGAACGGTGCTGTTGCCAAAGGTGGTGGCAAAATACAATCCGCGGAAGAACTCTCTGAACGTGTCGGCATTCACCATTTTTCCGTGACCCGGCTTCCTGTATTCGGTAAGAAATCGTTCGCCCAGCGAATCGGGCAGTCTCACAATAATGTCGTACACATTGTACGTCGTGGTGGTGTAACCGGAGGAATACGTTTCTGTCCGGTAGGTTGAGTTCTTGCCCGTGAAGACCTGTGATCCCAGGGGGGCCGACAGGTCGGCGTATGTTGCCGGATCAACATGTGAATAGTTGTCCAGCCCCTTCAGCGACTTGTTCACTTCGTATACCGAAAGTTCCATGGGTGCAAGCGAGTCGCCCATCATTTTTGTGTAGGAGACAATAACACGTACCGAGTCGATCTCGGCACCCTCCTTGAATTCGGTACCTTCGGGCAAATAAAATTCGCCGATATAGGATGATTTGACGGTGCCGAAAACAGGATCCGTATATTCGCCCAGGACCGGGTATTTTGTTTTACTGAAAACAGAATCCACTTCTACAGTGCGCGCCTGTAAATCAAGTGTGTCCACTCCCAGGTTGAGTCGGTCCTTGCCGGGTTGGATGGTGAACCCTACCTGGTCGAGTGTGTCGTTACACGAGAGGGTGAGTATCGCTGCAAAGGTTAGTAAAAGCCCTTTTATGATGAATTTGCGCTTCATTCGTTGCAAAAAGTTAGTTTTGACCCGCAAATATCCTAAAAAAAACATTCAAATAAAAGATGTTGAAATGCTTTCTTTTCATTTTTAATGATATTTGGGTTTAGGGGAGTAAAAAAGCGAATTGTTGCCTGCGTCAAACCACTCATGCATCAATTTTGTTGTAAAAGGCATCGATGGCCTCCGTGCTTTTGTCGAAATCGGCTTCATAAGGCAGAAACTCCACTTTTTGCTCCTGCACGTACTTCGCCACATCGGGGTGTACCTGGTTGCTTCCCTGGATGATGCCGTCGGAATAATCCACCGCCAGCTTCATCAGGTTCACGTAATCCATGGTGCCTCTTCTTTTCACCTTCTCAATCTCCGGGTCGCCGATGCCGTCGAAGCGAAGTTTCTCGGCCGTATCGAGATTGAACGGTTTTTGAAATGTTTCGTCGTAGAGCGAGTAAACCACTTTGGCATTTTTGAAGCAGGGGTCATCGGCATATCCTCTCTTGATGTACAGCGGTGCCAATGCAGTGAACCATCCGTGACAATGGATGATATCGGGTACCCAGCGCAGTTTTTTGATGGTTTCCATCACGCCGCGTATAAAGAAGATGCTGCGTTCGTCGTTGTCGTCGTACTCCTCTCCGTTCTTATCGACCAGCGTTTCCCTGTTCTGGAAAAAGTCTTCGTTGTCAATAAAATAGACCTGCATCCTTGCCGCCTGAATGGAGGCAACCTTGATGATCAGCGAATGGTCGGAATCATCAATGATGAGGTTCATCCCCGAGAGACGAATCACTTCATGCAGTTGGTTACGGCGTTCGTTGATGTTGCCGTACTTGGGCATGAAAGCGCGTATTTCCTTCCCTTTTTCCTGAATGGCCTGGGGTAAATAACGCGATGTATTCGAAATAGGGGTTTCGTCGAGATAAGGATAGATCTCCTGGGAGATATACAAAATTTTTTTCTGAGACATGAAGCTAATTATCTTAAGTTGAGTACAAAGATAATAAAAAAAATCCGGATAACTACAAAATAAAATCGGACCTATTTTCTAAGATGCTGATAGACAGTGTTGATGTCCGTCATAGTACGCGGTTATTATACGTGAAATAATGCAAATTGGTTTCTCTATGTGGTAAATATTTTGTTGCTTTGCAGTTTAAAACAGACAAATGGAAATCATACGTACCGTATCCCAGCTGGAAGAGGTGCTCCAGGGGGGTCGCAGGAAAGGCAAAACAATTGGATTTGTTCCCACCATGGGTGCGCTGCACGAAGGGCATGCTACCCTGGTGAAGTTGTGTGCCTCGGAAAACGATGTTTGTGTGGTAAGCCTTTTTGTGAATCCCACCCAATTTAACAACAAAGAGGATTTGCGGCGCTACCCGCGTACCCTGGATGAGGATTGCCGGCTTCTGGAGCTAATTGGTGCCGATGTGGTGTTTGCGCCTTCCGAGGAGGAGATGTACCCGCAGCCGGATACCCGGATTTTCGATTTTGGCTTGCTCGATAAGGTGATGGAAGGGCGGTATCGGCCGGGTCATTTCAACGGTGTTGCCCAGGTGGTGAGCAAGCTGTTTGCGATGGTGGAGCCCGACAGGGCCTACTTTGGGGAGAAGGATTTTCAACAGCTGGCCATTGTCCGTGCCATGGTAGATCAGCTGCAGATGCCCGTGCAGATTGTGGGTGTCCCCATTGTAAGGGAGCCTGGCGGGCTGGCATTGAGCAGTCGCAACCGCCTCTTAACGGAGCAGCAAAAAGCGGATGCTGCACATATTTACCGTGTTCTGCGCGAGAGTACACAGAGGATTGAAATTGCCTCGCCCGATAAGCTCACCGACTGGGTGATTGATCAAATTAACGGAGTGCCGTCTTTGCGTGTGGAGTATTTCGAGATCGTGGATGGCGACTCCCTGCAGCTTGTTGCTTCCTGGGATGATTCCGGATATGCAGTAGGCTGCATCGCTGTTTTTTGCGGCGATGTGCGTTTAATAGATAATATCAGATACAAATAATTTTATGTGGGTAGAAACATTGAAATCGAAGATACACAGGGCCTCGGTGACCGATGCCAACCTGGATTACGAAGGCAGCATCACGATTGATGAAGACCTGATTGATGCAGCCAATATGTTCGTGCACGAGAAGGTGGCGGTGGTAAACAATAATAACGGCGAGCGTTTTGAGACCTATATCATCCGCGGCGAACGCGGTTCCGGCACCATCTGCCTGAACGGTGCTGCGGCACGGAAAGTACAAAAGGGAGATGTGGTCATCATCATGAGCTACGCCATGCTCCCGCTGGAAGAAGCCAGGGTGTTCGAACCGACGGTCATTCACCTCGACGAGAAAACCAATCGCATTAAATAACAGGCAAATAACCATATTTTTAAACCGTCGGCTGTCTCATACACCGGCGGTTTGTTGCGCAAAGAAGTGTATTCAAACAGGCACATCGTTAAAATAAGTACGCCCATCCTGTTGAGCCTGCTGGCTCAAAATATGATACAGGTAATCGACACCGCTTTTCTTGGCCGCGTGGGAGAAGTGGAGCTGGGGGCGTCGGCCTTGGCGGGAGTTCTCTATATAGCATTGTTTACATTGGGTTTTGGCTTCAGCATGGGTAGCCAGATTCTGATCGGGCGGCGAAATGGCGAAGGAAACTACAACCAGATAGGCGAGATTGTGATTCAGGGATCCATCTTCCTGCTTATTCCTGCTTTGCTGCTTATTCCGCTGCTGCGCTACGGCGCCGGGGCCTGGCTGCCATCTTTGTTTGAGTCGGCTGATGTGGCCGGTGCCGTGACGGAATATCTGGAATGGCGGGTGTTTGGTCTTGTCTTCGCGTTTGTGAACGTAATGTTTCGTGCGTTTTACATCGGCATCGCCCGTACAAAGGTGCTCACCGTGAATGCGGTCGTGATGGGACTGGTGAATGTGGTGTTCGACTACGGGCTTATTTTCGGCAACCTGGGCATGCCCGAGATGGGCATTGCCGGCGCAGCCATCGCTTCGGTGATTGCCGAGTTTTCCTCTACGCTCTTCTTCATTGTGCATACCCGCAAGACAGTCGATCTCGAAAAATACGGCTTCACGAAGATCCGTTTCCAGTGGCACGTCGTCAAAAAAGTGCTCGATATTTCCATCTTTATGATGGTGCAGTATCTCTTTTCCATCGGTACCTGGATGCTCTTTTTCGTGTTCATTGAAAATTATATGGGCGAGCGTTCACTGGCAGTGACTAACATTGTGCGCAGCTTCTATACGATCTTCACCATCCCGTCCAACGCCATAGGCTCTACCACAGGCACTATGGTGAGCAACACCATCGGGGCGGGCAGGAGCAACGAAGTGGCCGGCCTGATCAAGCGGCTCTCGATGATCAGCGTGGGGGTGATGCTTGCGGTAATTGCCGTTGTCCTTGTCTTTCCTCGCGCCATGATTCACGTTTATACCGACGACCCCTCCCTGATACAGGATACCGTCTTGCCACTGTACGTGCTGATCTCCTCCCTGCCTATTTACAGCCTGGGGACCGTATTGTTCAATGCTGTGTCGGGATCGGGCAATACGCGTACCGCCCTTAAGTTCGAAATTTTTACGCTGCTCTTTTACGTTTCCTACATGTGGTTTATCATCATTCACCTGCGGGCATCGGTGGCAGCAGCATGGACCACCGAGCATGTTTACTGGTCTTTCCTGTCTCTCCTTTCGTTTTTTTATTTGCGAAGCGGCAAGTGGAAAGACCGGAAGATTTAGGGAATTTTGATGTATCTTTACCCCCTTAAAAGAGGTTTCAATATGCAACGCAAAATCATTTACCTGCTGGCTGTCGTCAGCTCGGTTGTCTCTCTGCACGCGCAGGAGTACCGATGGAAAGTTGGTGTAGACTATTTTTTCGACAATCAGGAGTATGAGAAATCGTCGTTCATTGATCCCCAAACGATGAACGGCATCTGGTTGAACCCGCTGGCAGGCATCTCGTGGGATTCAACGCACACCCTCTATGGCGGCGTGAACCTGCTCAAGATTCCCGGCATAAAAGAGGCCGTTAACAAGGTGGATGTCACCCTTTACTATCAGTACGAAACACCCAGGGTGTTGTTCCGCGCAGGTGCCTTCCCGCGCACAGAGGCGCTGCCCAATTATTCCGACTTCTTCTTCAAAGATTCCGTGAACCATTTTATGCCGCTGATGCAGGGCATTTTCTGGCAGATAGGGAAGGAGCGAAACTTTTTCAATGCCTGGATGGACTGGACCGGCTATGCGACAGCGGTGGACAGGGAAAGCTTTTATCTCGGCTTTTCCGGCAAACTCTCCAGAGGAATCTTCTTCGGCGACTTTCAGTCCTATCTGTTTCACTACGCAGGCACCTACCCCGGCAACCCCGCCTATGGTGTGAGCGAGCAGATGCAGGGAATGGCTTCGCTGGGGCTGGAGTACCACGCCCGGAACAGCTTCAGGGGGTTGGTGTCGGCCGGCGTTTTTGCGGGGTTGGAGCGGGATCGCAAGGCCGGTGAAAGCGATAAGCCTGTCGGTTTCACCGCAAGGGTAGATCTGGAATACTGGGGTATCGGTACCCGGAACACCTTTTATGCGGGTGATGCCAGAATGCATTTTTTTCATACTTACGGAGGAGATTTATACTGGGGTACTCAGTTTCTGCAGGGCAGGTCGTACCTGCAGAGTAAATGGTATATCCGGCTGCTGGACTCAGAGCGGGCCTCGGTGCGACTGAACGCCAACCTTCATTTCTCGGAAGGAAAAATGCTCTTTCAGCAAACGTTGTCCGTATCTGCCTCGATCGATAACTTCGGGATGCCGGAAAAGCATAGCGTGCGATATCCCTGGAAGAGAATCTTTCGGTAATCATTATTCTTGTCTCTTGTTTTTTATCCTATGGAAGCAATCAAACAACAAATAGAGTCGCTGCGCCGTCAGCTTCACGAACATAATTACAACTACTACGTATTGTCGCAGCCCGTTATTCCGGATGTGGAGTTCGATCGGCTCATGCGGCAACTTATTGAGCTGGAAGCCGAGCATCCCGAATGGTACGATCCCAACTCACCCACCATGCGGGTAGGGAGCGATATCAATAAGAACTTCACCCAGGTGAAGCACCTTTACCCCATGCTTTCCCTGCAAAACACCTACTCGGAAGGGGAAGTTATCGATTTTTACAACCGTGTAAAAAGGGCGCTGAACGAGGAGTTTGCGATTGTGTGCGAGCTGAAGTACGACGGGACCTCCATCTCGCTCCACTATGAAGAGGGGCGGCTGGTCCGTGCCGTGACGCGGGGTGACGGCAAAAAGGGAGACGATGTGACCGACAACGTGCGTACCATCCGGAATGTACCGCTGATCCTGAAAGGAGATGATGTGCCTCCCTATGTGGAGCTGCGGGGCGAGATCCTGATGCCGTGGAGCTCGTTCGATGCCCTCAACAAGGAACGTGCAGAGCAGGAGGAGCCGCTCTTTGCCAACCCGCGCAACGCGGCGTCGGGCACGCTGAAGCTGCAGGACTCGCGCATCGTCGCATCCCGCAAGCTGGAGTCGTACATCTACAACATGCTGGGAGATGCGTTGCCCACCGACAGCCATTACGAGAATATGCAGCTTGCCCGCAAATGGGGGTTGAACGTTTCCCGGTCCACGAAGAAGTGCCAAAGCCTGGAAGAGATCTTTGCGTTTCTCAGGCAGTGGGACGTGGAACGCAAAAGCCTTCCTGTGACTACCGACGGGGTGGTGCTGAAGGTGGATTCTCTTCTTCAGCAGCGCAACCTGGGGGCCACCTCCAAGTTTCCCCGCTGGTCCATTGCCTTCAAGTTCAATGCGGAGCAAGCCGTTACGCGGCTTGAGTCGGTCACCTGGCAGGTGGGGCGGACCGGTGCGGTGACGCCCGTAGCGAACCTTGATCCGGTGTTGCTGTCGGGCACCACCGTGAAGCGGGCATCACTCTATAACGAAGATGCCATCAACGCCCTCGATTTGCATATTGGCGATATGGTTTTTGTGGAGAAGGGCGGGGAGATCATCCCCAAAATTACCGGTGTGGATAAGGAGGCGCGCTTTCTGCTGGGCGACAAGGTGACGTTTGTCCGTCATTGTCCGGATTGCAACACCCCGCTGGTGCGCAATGAGGATGAGGCTGTGCATTACTGTCCCAACTCCGAAGAATGCCCTCCCCAGATCAAAGGGCGCATCGAACATTTTGTCACCCGCAAGGGCATGGACATCACCATTGGCCCCGAAACCATTGCCTTGCTCTTTGAAAAGGGGCTGATTCACGATGCTGCCGACTTGTATACGTTGCGTTTTGAAGATATTGTTCACCTGGAGCGGTGGGCAGAGACCAGTGCCCGCAACCTGCTGGCAAGCATCGAGAAATCGAAGTCGGTCCCCTACGAGCGGGTGCTCTTTGCCCTGGGAATCCGTTTCGTGGGAGAAACCGTGGCACAAAAGCTGGCGCATGCCTTTCCCAATATCGATGCCCTTGCAGCGGCAACACCCGAGCAGCTGATGTCGGTAGAGGAGATTGGCGACCGCATTGCGCAGAGCGTGACGGAGTTCTTTTCAAAACCAAAATTTGTTGATTTTGTGGATCGTCTCCGCCGGAATGGCTTGCAGTTTGCCGTGAACGAGGAGGCGCTGGCAGGAAGGACCGACAAGTTAAAAGGGCTGTCCATTGTCATCAGTGGCACATTTGCCCTGCATTCCCGCGACGAGTATAAGGCGATGATTCTGCAGAACGGAGGGAAGAACAGCGGGTCGGTATCCGGGAGCACCGATTATATCCTTGCCGGAGAAAATATGGGCCCGGCAAAGCTGGAGAAAGCCCGTAAACTGGGTGTGAAGATCATCGACGAACAGGCATTTCTGGAGATGATCGGTTCGTAAACGGCACTATTCCCGGCTTTCAGGCCGCAGCGCATCTCTTCCGAATCCGATCCTTGCACAGCCGGGAATTCCTCCCTTAAAAGGGAAACAACAGCGGCAGCACCACAATCATGACTGCACCGATAACGATTTGCAGCGGGAGTCCTACCTTCACGTAGTCGCCAAATTTATAACGGCCGGCCGATATGACCAACGCGTTGGGTGGCGTGGAAAAAGGACTGGCAAAGCACATGCTGGCGGCTATTGCTACAGAAAAGAGAAAAGGGTAGGGGCTCACATCAATGGCCAGGGCTGCTTGTAACGCGATGGGGGCAAACAGCACGGCCGTAGCCGTATTGCTGATGAAGAACGTCAGGATGGAGGTAGCCACGTAGATGCCGGCCATCACTGCCAGCGGCCCGTAACTGCTCAATCCACCTACAATGCCGTCCGCTATCAGCGTGGATGCACCCGATTTCTCCATGGCAATTCCCAGTGAAAACATCCCGGCAAAGAGGAACGTGCTCTCCCAGTTAATCGTCTTATAAGCAGCCTCCGCGTTGCGGAAACAGCCCAGGATAATCATCAGCAGGGCGGCTACCATGGCAGAGACTACCGTCGGCACCAGATTAAACACCATGGAGAGGACCATCAGGATCATGATGGCAGCGGCCGTAGGTGCCTTGTGGTTGCGCGGTACCTTTAGTGCATTTTCCATGGGTTGTCCGGCAACAACCCATTCCGAAGTCTCCTGCGTCAGTTTTTCAATGTCGCTCCACCTGCCCTGCACGAGCAGCAGGTCTCCCGACTGCATTTTCTCGTCTTTTACATCCTGGAGGATGTAGCCGTCTTTACGGCGCAAACCGAGAATGTTCACGTGGTAGAGCTGGCGGAAGTTGGATTCTTTTACCCGCTTGTTGATCAGGCTGGAACCCGACATCAGCACCACCTCCGCGATACCGGTCTCCTTGAACTCCATGCCTCCCGCCTGGGAAACCGACACGGGATTTTTGCCCATTTCCGTTTTATGGGTATCGAGCATCGTCAGGTCGTTATCCCGGGTAAAGGCGATGACATCGTCGAAGTTTCCCAGCACGTACAAAAGATCGTTCTCCTTCAGGGTTGTTGAGGGGCCGGCCAGGCTCATGTCCACAGTCTTGTGAAAACGTTTCCGCGACTGCACTCTCCGGATCTCAAGAATGCTCACATTGTAGGTGCCGGGAATGTTCAGTTCCTGAAGCGGTTTATGAAGGAGCGGAGATGTACTGCCGATGGTGGCCCGGTAGAGGTTGTCGGCCAGCTGATATTCGGAGGCCAGCTGATTGAGCGATTTGGATTTCTTTGCGGCTGATTTGTCTTTGTCCTTGCCGGTGACGAGCAGCTTGCTCAAGGGCCACAGCAGCAGGGTGCCTATTGTCAGCGTGATGGCGCCGATGGGCAGGAAGGAGAAGAAAGGGAGTTCCTTGAACCCCCCGCTTGCCAGCATGTTGTTGATGATCAGGTTGGGTGGGGTGCTGATGAGGGTGAATATTCCCAGGCTGCTGGCAAAAGCCATCGGCATCAGGTAACGCCGTACATCGGTTTTAGCTTCCGAGGCCATGCTCATAATGATGGGAAGCATGAGGGCCACCGTGCCGGTATTGCTGATCAGTGCGCCAATACCACCGGTTACCAGCATCACCAGGACAAAGAGCTTGAGTTCGCTTTTACCGGCTAGCTTCAGAATCCGGGTGCTGATCATCTTGGCAAGGCCGGTCTGGAAGATCCCTCCGCCCACAATAAACAGGGAGACTATCATGATCACCACCGGGTTGGAAAATCCCGACAACCCCTCTGCGGGAGTCAGTATGCCCGTCACGATCAACAGTACGACCACCGACAGGGCTACAATGTCGGATCGTACTTTTCCCCATACGAAGAAAAATACGGCCAACAGAATAATTACAAAAACAAGGAGAATATTTATATCCATAAGTGAGCTAGAGCAAAGATACAAAAAAAGGACCAATCCTGACAATTAAAATGACACGGGCGCAGTCACTGTGCGCTATTCCTGCATCGTGAAGCTGTGCGTTCCAATGTGGTACCCGTCGGCAAAGATGTCCGCTTTGTACGTGCCCGGCATCAGGAACTCCTCAATGTCCCAGTACATGGTGACGGGGATCTCTTCACCGCCATATTCCACAATGCGTTTCATCGAATACCGGATCTCTCTGTTTTCGTAAGGGAAGGTATGGGATGCACTTTTGGAGAGTACACCTCCGTCGGGTGTCATGAGGCGGACAAATATCTCCCGCTCACCCGGTTCGGTGGTGATGTTGCGGGCAATGGTGAAGGAGACCACAAACTGGGTGCTTCTGCTCAGTCGGGATTGCTCGCGACCTCTGTCGTTCACCGCTTTAGCTCCTATGTTGGTGGCTACCAGCTGTGCCGCCAACGATACTTTTTCCGAGAGCGCGGCCTTTTCCTGCGATACCTGATTGAGGGTTTGGCTTGTTTCTCTGTACTGTCGCGTGATCTGCCGGTTTTCGGCCCGCAGCTCTTCGTTGAGCCTGTTCAGCGAATCAATCTGCTGAATGTAGGAGCGAAGAATCTTCCGCAACGTAGCCAGTTCGCCCTTCAGACGCTTAATCTCCGCCTGATCGGTTGCCTTGGTCATGCGCAGCTCTTCCTGTAAACGGAGTACCTTTGCCTGTTCGTTCTCAAGCTTGAAGAGGAGAGAATCGTTTTGTACACTGAATTTGAACCCTTCGTATTGCAGGGATATCGCTTCATACTCATCTTGTAGATCCTGTTTGTCAACCGTAAACTGTTCCTGCATCTCTTCTATTTGTGCGTTCCTGGACAGAAGGAAACCGATGACGATGGCCAAAATTACTGTGAGTACGCCAATCACGGCTATCAGCTGAGGTGTCCGCTCCTTAAAGTTTATTTTCATCTAAGTGCTTATTTTTCAATCGACGGCAAAAATAGAGGTTTTCGACCTAAAACCCAATCATTGGCTGTTCTTTTTCGGAATTTTAAGATTAGCCCGGACTTGTTTTATTGATGGCCGGGAGTGTAATGAGTTAAGCGTAAGATAATCAGTGTTTCTATCGATGTTTGCGATGATATAAAAAATATTTTTAAAAAAACAGGAATTATTCAACGAAATTCCTGAAAAAGTGTTATACTTGTAGTGCGTATCAAGGAGCAAAATTGCTAAATTTAATCATATGAAGACAACAACGGCTTATCTCATGTTCATCGGCATCATTGCTTTTTTTGCCGGTTGCGCTTCTTCTCAGCGGGTATCGGAAAATGACGAGGCTGTAGAACGAATTATTGGATTGTGGGAGGTGAAGGCGATTCATAATAGCGATGAATCGGGTTACAAGGTAATCCCGTCGGGGATGTTTAAGATGATTTTTCCGGATGGTAAATTTATGAATTTCATGTCTACGGAAAAGGGAGCCATCATCACAGTGGATGGAACGTATAGGCTGAGCGGTGATCTCTACACCGAGGAGATCGTGAATTCGTTCAATAAAAGTCAGAAAGGAAAGGATAATCCTCTTAATATCAAGATGACACACCGTAATTTTATGTACTTGCGCTGGTTTCAGCCCATCGACGAATTTGGGGTTGCGCAGAACAGATGGATAGAAGAGATCTGGCAACGGGTGCGTATTGAAGATCTTGAAGTGAGTAACGTGGATCTGCGACAGGAGCTAAGGCAGTTGCTGGATAACGAGGAGGTAATCAAGAATGTCGTGAAATAGATTCGGAAAGCAAAAAAGAGACGATCTTCTCACGATCGTCTCTTTTTTTAGTGGACTACAAGTGGGTTGCAGTTTACAATCGTTGCAACGCTTCTTCCAGGTCGGCTTTAATGTCTTCTATGTGTTCAATGCCGAGCGACACCCGTAACAGGTTGGGATATACTCCGGCAGCAATTTGTGCCTCAGCCGGCAGCTGTTGGTGGGTGGTGCTTGCGGGGTGAATAATCAGCGTTTTGGCATCGCCCACGTTCGCCAGGTGGCTGATCATGGAGAGGTTGTCGATGATCTTGGCCGTCTGCGTCACGTCGCCCTTCACAAAGAAGGAGAGTACCCCGCCAAACCCGTTGTTCTTCAGGTATTTTTTAGCCAGGGCGTGATATTTGTTTCCTTCCAGTCCGGGATAGTTTACTTTTTCCACCTTCGGATGTTTTTCCAGCCAGCGTGCCAGCTCCAGTGCATTGGCATTGGTGCGTTCGGCACGTAGCGACAGTGTTTCCAGTCCCAGCAGGAGCAGGAATGAGTTGAACGGGCTGTTCACGGGCCCCAGGTCGCGCAATCCTTCCACGCGGCAGCGGATGGAGTAGGCGATGTTCCCGAAGGGTGACTTGTCGCCGAATGTTTCCCAGAAATTAAGACCGTGATATCCCTCCGACGGTTCGCTGAACATCGGGTATTTTCCGTTTCCCCAGTTGAAGTTTCCCCCGTCAATGATGACGCCGCCCATGGACGTGCCGTGTCCGCCAATCCATTTTGTGGCAGAGTGCAGCACCACGCTGGCTCCCCATTCAATCGGGTTAAAGAGGTATCCTCCCTGTCCGAATGTATTGTCCACAATCACCGGAATGTCATGCTTCCTTGCCATTTCTGCAATGGCTTCAAAATCGGGGATATTATACTCCGGATTGCCTATTGTTTCCAGGTAAATGGCTTTGGTCTTTCCGTCAATCAGTGAAGCAATGCTCTCCACGCTGTCCCCCTCAGCGAAACGTACTTCAATGCCCATGCGGGCGAAGGCTACCTTGAACTGGTTGTACGTACCCCCGTACAAGAAGGAGGTGGAGACAATGTTATCCCCTGCGGCAGCGAGGTTATGAATGGCGATAAACTGAGCTGCCATGCCCGATGAGGTTGCCACGGCGGCAACGCCCCCTTCCAGGGCGGCCATCCGCTTTTCAAACACGTCGGTGGTCGGGTTTTGTAATCGGGTGTAGATGTTCCCGAACTCTTTCAATCCAAACAAATTGGCGCCATGTTCAGCGCTCTTGAATGTATAAGCTGTGGTCTGATAAATAGGAACCGCTCTCGACCCGGTTACCGGGTCGGGTTCCTGTCCTGCATGTACTTGCAGTGTTTCAAAATGTTTTTTTCTCATAGATCCCTAAATTAGTATCTCGCAAAAGTAGGGAAAAAATGAAAGAAATGGTATAGATTGAGGTGAATAAGTGATAAATTAACACTTACTCGCTGAAGAGGCGGCTTCTGGCAATCATGCATGCGCCAACAATGCCGGCCTTGTTTTTCAGTTTAGAGGCCACAATCTGGGTATCTTTGTTGACCAGGTTGAGGGAATATTTCTTCACGGAGCTGCGGATGGGAAGCATGATAAATCCATCTGTATTGGCTACCTGTCCGCCTATGACGACCAGTTCGGGGTTGAAAATATTGATGAGTCCTGCAATATATTTTCCCAATTTATAGCCCACTTCTTCCACAATTTCAATGCAAAGCGGATCTTCCATGTTGGTGGCTTTGATGATGTCGGTGAGGGTCAGTTTGTCTATGTCTTTCACCATTTCGGTGAGGATGGTGCTCTCGCCGTTGGCCACCCGTTCAAGGATCATCCGGTGGATGGCCACACCGGAGGCTTCCGTTTCGAGGCATCCTTTTTTGCCGCAATGGCAAATGATTTCGTTTTCAAAGATAGGGAAGTGGCCAAATTCACCCGAGAATCCCGATTTTCCGTAATAGGGTTTTCCGTCGATGATGATCCCGATGCCGAGTCCCCAGGAGATGTTGACAAAGATTACGTTCTGTTCCCCTTCCACCACGCCCTTCATGTATTCGCCGTAGGCCATGGCGCGTGTGTCGTTGTCGATCCCCACATTGAAATTTAATTTCTTGGTCAGTATTTCGCTGATAGGATGTTCGCTGAAATAAAAGCTGCTGTAGCTGTATCCCGATTCGGGGTTCACGCGACCCGATATGTTGAGGTTGATGTTGAAGATCTTTTGCTTCAGGCTCCCCATCTTATCGATAAAATTTTGGATGTGGTTGCAAAGCAGGTCGAACGACTCCGTCGTATTTTCGTAAGTATAGGATATTCCCATCTGGTTGTCAATGATGTTGCCGGTAAAGTCCATCAGGGCGATATTGAGGTGATGGCGGCTCATGTCTACCCCTACAAAATAGGCAGATGAGGGTTTTAGCCCGTACAGGCTCGGGTGCCTGCCGCCGGGGGTATGTATCTTGCCAAATTCGTCAATCAACCCCTGGTCGGTAAGTTCGGCAATAAACTTGGTGACAGTAGGAACGCTCAAGTCAAGTCCTTTTGCAAGTTCGGCAATCGTATCGTTTCCCGATGTAATGAAATGGGTAATGATGTCCTTTTTTATTTGTATATTTTTCGGACTTTTGTCGCTTTTGAAGAAGAAATTTTTCACCATGATTTTCTTAAACTTAGTAAATGAACATAGATTTCGTTAATACCTGTGCTCCAGTTGTAGAGATTGGCCAAAGAGGGTTTGTTCCGGTTCCGATCTTAGCTTCATGTTTCTGAACTGTCTGATTACCGATTCATTATGAAGGGTATCAATCGACTTGCAAAATTACTAAAAATTTTGAATAATCAAAAGAAAATGAATAAGATCGTAAGCTTCTGTTTTTTTAAAATGATTATTTTATTTTTTTAAATCTTTTCCGCATCTTTGTGTTATGGAAAAAAGGGACAACCGGGTCTCTGTTTTTCCGATGCTTATTTTTAAACGATAAACGCAAACGCCGTGAAATACTTTTACCTTGTACCTGCTGCTTCCATTGCAGCATTGTTCTTTGCCTTTTATTTTTTTAAGAGGATGATGAAAGAGAGTGAAGGCACCGAGAAAATGAAAGCTATTGCCGGTTACGTCCGCGAGGGAGCCATGTCGTACCTCAGGCAGCAGTACAAAGTGGTCGCCATGGTTTTTTTAGTGCTCGCCTTCCTCTTTGCGGTGATGGCCTATTTCGGCCTGCAAAACAACTGGGTGCCGTTTGCCTTTCTCACCGGCGGTTTCTTCTCGGGACTGGCCGGTTTCTTCGGCATGAAGACAGCCACCTATGCCTCGGCGAGGACAACCAATGCGGTGCGCCGCTCCCTCAATAGCGGATTACAGATTGCTTTCCGCTCCGGCGCCGTGATGGGCCTGGTTGTGGTGGGGCTTGCCCTGCTCGATATTTCAACGTGGTATCTCATTCTTGATTTTTTTGTGGAAGATGCTGATGCGGGGCATAAGTTGATCATGATCACCACCACCATGCTGACCTTTGGCATGGGGGCATCCACCCAGGCGCTGTTTGCCCGTGTAGGAGGGGGCATCTACACGAAGGCGGCCGATGTGGGAGCCGACCTGGTTGGCAAGGTGGAGGCAGGCATCCCGGAGGACGATCCGCGCAATCCTGCAACCATTGCCGACAATGTTGGAGACAACGTGGGCGATGTGGCCGGCATGGGGGCCGACCTGTATGAGTCGTACTGCGGCTCCATCCTTTCTACAGCCGCACTGGGAGCTTCGGCATTTGTGCTTAACCCGTCGATGCAGCAGAACGCAGTGTTTGCGCCCATGATCATTGCTGCCATCGGTGTCTTTCTCTCCATACTGGGCATCTTTCTGGTGAGCACAAAAGAAGATGCTACCGTAAAACAGCTGATGAACTCACTCAACCGGGGCGTAAACGTGAGTGCGTTGCTCATTGCCGCATCCACGTTCGGCATTTTGTACCTGCTTGGGTTCAGTAACTGGGCAGGGCTGTCGTTCTCTGTCATTGCCGGCCTGCTGGCAGGCATTGTCATCGGTCAGGGTACCGAGTACTTTACGTCTCATTCTTATAAGCCCACGCGGGGCATTGCCAACAGTGCCCAAACAGGGCCGGCCACGGTGATCATCTCCGGCATGGGTACCGGCTTTGTCTCTACCGTGATCCCGGTGACCACCGTTGTTGCCGCCATCCTCCTCTCCTACCTGTCTGCCATCCGTTTCGACGTAGCCCATATGGTATCGGCCGAAAATCTGAGCATGGGGTTGTATGGCATTGCGATTGCCGCCGTGGGGATGCTCTCCACGCTGGGGATCACCCTGGCCACCGATGCGTATGGGCCTATTGCCGACAATGCCGGCGGAAATGCCGAGATGAGCGGGCTGGAGCCCGAGGTGAGAAGGCGGACCGACATGCTCGATTCGCTGGGAAACACAACCGCTGCCACGGGAAAAGGGTTTGCCATTGGCTCGGCCGCACTGACCGCATTGGCGCTGATGGCATCCTACATGGAAGAGATACGCATCGGCATGCTGCGGCTGGGCGATACGGTGCTTGAGTTTGCCAATGGAGAAACGGTGGAGGTTGCGAAGGCCAGTTTTGTGGACTTCATGGATTATTTTGAGGTTACCCTGATGAACCCCAAGGTGCTGGCTGGGATCTTTCTCGGCTCGATGATGGCTTTCCTCTTCTGCGGACTCACCATGAACGCCGTGGGCAGGGCGGCACAAAAGATGGTGGAGGAGGTACGCCGCCAGTTTCGGGAGATCGAGGGCATCCTGACGGGCGAGGCCACGCCCGACTATGCCCGGTGCGTGTCCATTTCAACCAAGGGGGCACAGCGGGAGATGCTGCTGCCCTCGCTGCTGGCCATCATTGTGCCGGTGGTCACGGGCCTGTTTATGGGCGTGCCGGGAGTGATGGGCCTGCTGGCGGGTGGCCTGGGTGCCGGCTTCGTATTGGCCGTTTTTATGGCCAACTCCGGCGGTGCATGGGATAACGCGAAGAAGTATATTGAGGAGGGGCACATGGGCGGCAAGGGCAGCGAAGCCCACAAGGCCACCGTAGTGGGCGACACCGTAGGCGATCCGTTCAAGGACACCTCCGGTCCCTCGTTGAATATCCTGATTAAGCTCATGAGCATGGTCTCCATCGTGATGGCAGGACTCACCGTAGCATGGAGCCTCCTGTAAATTGTTGCTTTTAGCGATTATTATCAATTTGAGTTGATTCGTTTTCGAGAACAATTTGTATATTTGACGTTCGAAAAAATCACCTGTGAAAGAAGATTCATCAATATACAAATACAACAAATTATGAGTTTTTTAACGAACGACAAATTAACAATTGTAGGAGCTGCCGGTATGATCGGTTCCAACATGGCACAGACAGCTGCCATGATGCGTTTAACCCCCAATATCTGTCTTTACGACCCGTTTGCCCAGGGTCTGGAAGGTGTGGTGGAAGAGATGCGTCACTGCGGTTTTGAAGGCGTGAACTTCACCTTTTCTACTGACGTGAAAGAGGCCTTCACCGGCACAAAGTACATGATCTCATCAGGTGGTGCACCCCGCAAGGATGGTATGACCCGCGAGGATCTGCTGAAGGGCAATGCCGAGATTGCCGCACAGCTTGGCAAGGATATCAGATCGTACTGCCCCGACCTGCAGCATCTGACCATCATCTTCAACCCGGCCGACATTACCGGATTGGTGGCGCTGATTTATTCAGGGCTGAAGCCTTCGCAGGTGACCACGCTGGCGGCGCTCGACAGCACCCGTCTGCAAAGCGAGCTGGCAAAGCATTTCGGTGTGGATCAGGGCAAGGTGACCGGTGCCCGTACTTATGGCGGACATGGCGAGCAGATGGCTGTTTTCGCCTCTACGGCGAAGGTAGACGGTACGCCGTTGACCGACCTGATCGGAACCGACAAGCTGACCAGCGAGGCATGGGCCGATCTGAAAGTGCGCGTGACCAAGGGAGGAGCCAACATCATCAAGCTGCGTGGCCGTTCTTCTTTCCAGAGCCCTGCATACACCTCCGTGGAGATGATCCGGGCCACCATGGGCGGCGACGCCTTCCGCTGGCCTTCGGGTTGCTATGTGAATACCCCCGACTTCGGGCACATCATGATGGCGATGGAAACCACGTTGGACAAAAACGGCGTATCCTTCGGAGAAGTGAAAGGCACCGATGCCGAGATTGCAGAACTCAAGCAGAGCTACGGACACCTGGTGAAGCTGCGCGACGAAGTGATCGCCATGGGAATTATCCCGGCAGTAGATCAGTGGAGCAGCGTGAACCCCAACCTGTAACATACGATGCTAATTTCAAAAAAAGCCATTTCATCATGAGATGGCTTTTTTTGTGCTTTTTTTAACAGGAATCGTTTTTTGTATTTTTGGAAGATCAAGAATCCTGATCATTTTCCATATTACTGGAGTTTGTTTTCTGTCGAGTATACTGTAGAGGGCTGACTCCATACTGCTTTTTGAATATTGTACTAAAATAGCGGGGATCTGAAATTCCAACCATGTAGCTAACCTCGCTTATAGAATAAGCATTCAACTTGAGCAGTTGTGCAGCCCTTTTAAGTCTTACTTTGCGAACGAATTCAATAGGAGTTTGTTGCGTGAGCATTATCATTTTACTATTTAATTTGGAACGACTCATCTTCATGCTGGAAGCGAAATCATCCAACATAAAATGTTCATCATCCATATTTTCTTCAATCACAGCCATAACGTCCTGTAGAAATTTTGTATCTTGTGAAATTGCGCTAACATTTTGCGGATTTGTAATGATATTTCTGTGGGTTTTTTCCATAAAATCATTACGCATTTTCAATATATGATTAATTCTCACCAAAAGTAGACTAATATCTATTGGTTTCTCGATATATGCATCAGCGCCAGCTTTATAAGCAATAAGTTTTTCATCTTCATTTGAGTTTTCTGCTAAAAGAATATAAGGAATATGACTTGTTTTGATATCAGCTTTTATTCTCCTGCAAAAATCCAAGCCTGTCTGTTGTCCCTGAAATAAAATTTCAGAGATGATTAGGTCAGGTACTTGATCTTTGATTTTATTACATATTTTGTCTTCGGTTTCAAACAAATATACACGAAACTCTTTACTTAACGTAACGTAAAAAAAGTTGAGTGTTTCTTTATTTTCAGCGAGTATAAATACAATCGGTTGTTCTTTGGTCTCTTTTTGTTCTTCTGTTTCTTGAACACTAATTTCATTCTCAATTTCAACATAATACGCCACTCTTTCGGCTTTTTTAATTTGAGAATTATCATGCGTGGAAATGGGTTGGTCTGTAAAGCATGTGTTATCTACCGGTAGAGTTACAGTGAAACAGCTACCTTTGCCTAATTCGCTTTCTATTTTAATATTGCCGTGATGAGCTTCTACAAAATCTTTTGCTAACGATAGACCAATGCCTGTGCCTCTAACCAACATTGGATTATCGTTATAGACCTGCCAAAAACGTTCGAATATTTTTTCCCGATTTTCAGGTGCAATGCCAATCCCGGTATCACAAATAGATATTATAAAATCTTTGTGTGATGAAGAAACCTCGGCACTCAGATGAACATCTCCTCCCTTCTCCGTAAATTTGAAGGCATTGGATAGCAGGTTAAACATTACAATTTCTATTTTTTCAAAATCAAAAGTTAATAATTGAGACTTTATACTCGTCGTGAATGAAAAATTAATCTCTTTAGATTCAGCCAGCTCAGAGAATGATTGATATATGTCTTGTAATAAAGCGATGATATCGTTGTTTGTCAGATGTAAAATCAGTTTACCTCTATCTATTTTTCGAAATTCCAGTAGTTGCATCAATGTGTGTGACAATCGTTTTGAATTTCGTTGTAAAAATCCAAGCATCTCTTCCACTTCACTGGAATTCATTTTTGTGTGATTCTTTATTAAATTGTTAAGTGGGGCTTGCATCAAAGTCAGCGGCCCTTTAAAACTATGCAATAGATTGGTGTAAAAAGTTAGTTTGTAGATGTTTAACTCATTTATGCGCTGCAAGTGTTCTTTCGTGCGAAGCCATTGAAAGATTAAGTAGAGCAAAAGAATGAATATGATAAAATAAGCAATGTAAGCCCAGCTAGTTTTCCACCAGGGAGGTAGTACAACAATCTTTAGCTTCCGTGCCTGGGGCATCCAAAATCCTGATGTAGCTGTAGAACGAATTTCGAGGGTGTATTTTCCTTTCGGGAGATTGGAAAATGACACATTATTCACTTTGTCTAAATAAATCCATTCATTCGAGAGTTCTTGGATACGATAGCTATATTTTGTATTCGCAGTAGATGCATAATTAAGTGTCGAGAACCAAACGGAAAACTGCTTTTCACTGTGAGTTAAGGTGATCTTGGATAATTCGTTAATGTCAATGTTTCTATTTGCAGAATTACGGTTGGGAAAAAGTAATTGCGAAAAATAAACAGATTGTTTCGTCGAATCGGGTACAATTTCATCCGGGTTGAAGTATGTTAATCCGGATATTCCTCCAAATAAGATGTCCCCTTTTTCGGTTAACAGATGACCGAACGTGTAGTTAATGCTTGAAAAGTTACCCCCCGCCAATTCAAAATATTGGATATTATTTTTTTCATATCTAAATAGACCGCCTGTCGTACTTATCCAGATTCTTCCCGCCAAATCTTCAACAATGCTTGATATATAAGGAGGATGGTTGTTTTCTGACAGATCTATGCGATCAAAATTGTCTCCGGTTGGACTATATTTACACAGACCTTCAGACGTCCCAACCCATATATCGCCATTACTCGCAATGTGTATTGCCGTTATCCAGTTGGCAGGGATAGACAGTTGATCGTCTGTTTTATGTTTATATTCTTTTGTATTAGACGATATTTGTGAAAGCAGCATGTTCGAATTAAATCGATATAAACCACTGCGTGTGCCAATCCACATATTACCGACTTGATCTTTAGCAATGCTCCATACGTCATTTTTTGCAAATTTTTCAATCTGAATGCATTCATCCTTAGCGGCTGAATAAACCACAAGTCCGCCGTAGGTGAACCCCATCCAGATATTATTTTGCATATCACGGTAAATTGTTTTTGTCAGAGAGATGTTGTTTTGACTGAAAAACTGCTCCATATTGTCTTTCCTTTTAAATGTTTTATTTAGAGGATCGAAAAGCAATACTCCCTGTTTAGTTCCTACCCATAATTGATTATTTATGTCTTCCTCGATGCATTGAATAGCTATATCAGGAGATATTTCAGCTTGCATATGTGTTGGGCAATAATAATTAAAACTTGGATTGGCAGGAATTTTGCCATCTTCAAGTTTTAGTTGGTTTAATCCATTAGATGTACCTATCCAAAGAAAGTCATCATCTGTTTGAATGATAGATGAAATGGCATTATGGGATAACATGTACGAACCTTGTTCGTTGGCTTTTATGTTATGAAAGGGAGTGACAGCTGATTTTCTATGCACATATAGTCCATATTTAGTACCTGCCCAGATGTTACCCGCTCTATCTTCAAAAATCACATTGATGTTATTACTTAAATCTGTTGATGATTTTGAATTCATCCACCATTGTGAATTCGCAACAAACCTATTCTTGCCATTATCTATTAATTCAATGATTCCATGCCATCGTGAGCCAATTAAATAACGGTTGTCACTTAACATTATGAAGCTTTTCCCATCAATGTCGGGATCTATTTTGGTTTTGTTAGTCAGTTGGCGATCGTCTGTGATGTGATAAACATAATTTCTGCTGTCGCTATTTATCCACAATTTGTTGAAAGGATCGATTGAAAAAAAACCGAGTCTGTTTTTTGCTTTCCAAACCTTTATATCAACTATTTGTGACCGGAATAATTGCGTTGGAGAAATTTTTTTTATGGCGCAATAGCCAAAATTTGAACCAATCCATATATTTCCCGCGTTGTCAATGTCAATGAAATTCACATTGAATGAATGTTGATCTTCATTTAGTGGTAACAAAATTGAGGTTGCCATTTCCAGTTCAGGATTGATTACTTTAACGCCATCATTAGTTCCAAGCCATAGATTTCCTTCTGTGTCTTCACTAATGGTGTTTACTTGAAGATGGCTAAACTGTAAGCAATAGTCCGGTTTGACAACTTTACCACCCGGTAATTCCATGTAAGCTATACCCTGATCAGTGGCAATCCAGATGTTACCGTTTTGTGTTTTAATGATTCTTTTTATATTATTGCCGGGAAGTGAAAGATCGCTCTCTTCGTTGGCATAAAATGACAAGTACGTATAACCATCAAACCGGGCTAATCCATATTCGGTTCCAAGCCATAAAAAACCGGTGTCATCTTGAGTTATAGAAGTAATAGAGTAGTTTAGGAGTGAGTTCAAAGCTTCCTCCTTTTCAAAAAAAAGATTGTTTTCCTCTGCCGATAAGTGGCTGCAAAAGAAAAAAAGGGGTAGAATGATGGAATGTCGGATGAAATGTCGCATAAAACTTCACCAAAATTAGTGTGTGTAAATATAGATTTTTTTTTTGTGATTTCGTTTTTTTTTAACGTGTGTTTAGGATTGATTTTATATCTTATGCCCACAAACAACCATGCTTATGAAAAATGTCTATTCTCCGGTTATTTTCTTTATTAGGCAGAAAATATTAAACATATTTAGGGAAATAAATGAGGTTCGAAGACAATCATTTTCAATAATTTTGAAATAAAGAGTTGGTCTCTCCAAAAAGAATGTTCATTAAAAATATTTAAAGCTATGAAAACAAAGTTCATTTTCTCTTTAATTTGTTTATTCTTTTCTGCGAATTTAATTATAAAAGGGCAAAGCCCGAAACGCGATATTTATACCGCTTTAGAATTTAGCTTAGGTATACCTGTGCAATTTGCCCGCTCTGCACCTTTGAGTTTAGGCGACGGAAAAAAAGGATTTGTAATGTTATTCTCGGAAGAACGGAATCTGGATCCTTATGAAGGAAGTTTCTTTTTTCCAAAGAACAGGCCAAAACTTGCTGTTTTCGATTTGGAAGGAAGAGAACTGTGGCGCCGTGAATTGGCGGGTGCATTACCGGGCATTTGGTTTATACCCGTTCTTCCTTTTGACATGGATAAGGATGGAGTAGATGAGATTTATTATGTTAACAACATCAACACGGATAGACCATTTGCATACGAAGGCTATATGCTGGAACGAGCAGATGTTCTTAGCGGAGAAGTGACAGGACGCTGGCCTTGGAAAGCTCCGACTCACAATCAAGCTAACAGTTACAAATGGCGTTTTTTCTTAATCGGTGGTTATGTGAATGATGAGCCGGTTTTGGTAACTACGCAAGGCACTTATCGCGACATGAAGTTACAAGCCTGGAACGCTGATATGTCATCTCGCTGGGAGATCTATTATCCGGATGATTTTAATGGTCCACGTGGCAGCCACACAACGCCAATAATCGATATAGATCATGATGGAAAAGAAGAGTTCATGTATGGAGAGCGTTGCATTTCTTTTGATACTGGTAAGGAACTTTTTGTGTTGGATGGTAATACCTGGAATGATCACTCAGATGTTGTATTGCCAATTTATCAGAAGAAGAAAAGGGAATGGTCATTTTTCACTTGTCGTGAAAAGGGGGATGATGGCAGGCTTCCTCGTGCAGTAATGTTTAATCAAAGAGGCGAACAGGTTTGGGCAATTAAAGAAATGAAAGGACATTTTCATTATGGATGGGTCGGCAATTTAGGCTCAAATGGAGAGCGTATAGCCATGGCGGGCAGATATAATCGGGTATCCGGCGGTGATCCTGAGAGATGGGTTTATGATGCTGATTCCGGCATCGAGATCACGGTGCCTTTTCCATTGGGTGATAAATCGGATAGAAGCTCTTTGCTGGATATGGATGGAGATGGAATTCATGAGTTGTTAATAGGTCAAACGCTCTATAATAATGCGGGAGATATCCTATTCGATTTTGGCGAATCAATGAGCGTTTTATCACAATATAAAATTCTTGATTTACCGGGGGAACAGCTCATGTGTTACTATCCGAATGGAATTGTTAAAATATGGGCTGATCGTAATGGGTCTGAAACTACAGAAATGAAAAAAAGATTTTCGGATCCCATTTATGTGAATAATGTCAGGCACAGTTCAACAGGGTATAATAGAAATTATCCAATCTTAAATTATTAGCGATGAAGGGAACAGTAATTTTATGGTTTGTGTTGTTTCTCTTTAACATTGTAAACGCACAAACTGTTACAAAACAAGATCTGGAAAGATTTACTCCCCTTCAGTTAGCATCTTTTGTTGCGGACAAAGTGGTAGATAACACGCATTTCGGATATGAATATACACTTCAGCCCCTATATGCTGATATCGAGTTTATTAACTTTGGGAATAACAATAATGATTGTATTCCAGGCGTAAGCTATGCAGTTACAGTCATGTTATCGGAGATTGCCCAGGTAGAGGAAATTGAGGTGGGACGCACAGGGGCATTGAAAATTTGGATTAATGGACAATTGGTGTTTAGCCGGGAAGATCATCCCGATTTTCAAGTTGAGTTTGATGAGAAAACGTATATTTTGCCTGATAAATTCACTGTCAATCTTCATAAAGGAGAGAATGAGGTGTTGATAAAGTCGGATTACGATGGTCACGGCGATTGGTTGGTGCTTCTGCAAAGTAAGAATTTGGGGAGATATGCCGATAAGGGGAAGCGTATCCGTTGTACTTTAAGTCGATATGCCCCAAAAATACATGATGCTAACTGGTTAATCCTGGGCACCTTTGATGGTAATATTCATACCGTGCTTGAACCCGAAGAAGAGTTGGTGTTTTATAGACTTTATCATTCAGGTGATAGAAAATTCACATGGAATATTCCCAGATCCAACTTACTTGTCAGTAACAGGAATGGTGGAAAATTCTTTGATTGGAGCTACCATGTGGGATGTTTCATGTGGGGTTTGCAAAAATTATCTCATGAAACCGGAGATGAAAAATATGTGAATTTTGCCGATAAATGGTGTGAATTTGTCTTATCCTCACGTCAAATGGTAGAATATCAAACCCGCGAATTACATGCCGTACGGTCTATGAATTTTGGAATTGCAGGGCGCCCTATGCTTGATTATACTTCAGCCCCGGCCATGGCTTTTGTCACTCGGTTGGCTTATGGAAGAGATTTTCCGGCAAAGGAACAGTATAAGACTTTTTCTGATAGTATTCTCTCATATCTGATAGAAAAACAGTTTCGTTTTGATGGAGTATTTGCACGTACATACACTGTCGAGCCATCGATTTGGGCAGATGACATGTTTATGGGTCTTCCCTATCTTATCTATTCGGCAAAGACTGTTGCAGACCAAAAACTTTCGGGACAACTATTAAATGATGCAGCAAAACAAGTCATCATCTTCAGCAGTTATCTTCAAAATTTGCAGGACGGACTTTTTATGCAGGCTTGTTATCCACAGAATCCTGATTTCAAGACGCCGTATTGGTCACGTGGAAATGGCTGGGCCTTATGGGCAACTTCAGAGGTATTGATGGCTTTGCCCAAGAACCACACGTCATACGGGCAGTTATTGAGTATATTCAAGAGACAGATCGATGCTCTGGTAGCTTGTCAGAATTCAGATGGCACATGGAACAATGTTCTTGATATGGATAATTCCGTGAAGGAGTCGTCCGGGACAGCAATATTTACTCTTTGCCTTGCACGGGGTATTAATGAAGGTTGGCTAGATAGAGAAAAGTATTCAGCAACAGTTGAATCGGCATGGAAAGCATTGCGTTCATTTGTGGATGAGAATGGAGACTTTAACGGTGTTAAAGGGGGAACTAATTTCAGTGATGACCCAATGGATTATGAGCGAACTCCATTAATACAAAGTGATACACACGGCCTGCTCCCTTTAATATTTGCTTGCATAGAAATGGAACGATATTATAAGAGCAATCATTAAAAAAACTTCCGAGTCTTCTTCTGCCGACAAATAACAGATAATAACAATCGCAGCGATTAAACGATATGTCTTACGATCATCTGGTCTTCACCATTCATTGGATGGGGTGACTATCTATTGTGTATTTTAGGTATAATTTGGGATAAAACAGACTTTTTTTAGCAAAAATCAAACATAAACAGGATGTCAGAAGAAAAATATTTAAATAATCGACAGAATTCAAAAAAAATCAAAACTGAAACTTCTCTTTTTGATATACTTTTGAAACAGGTTTAAGCAGTATATTGCTGCTATGCTTTTTATAGGGAAAGAATATTTTATTTAATTGCCAGAAAAAACAAAAAGTTATGAGGTATTCATTAAATTGTTCTCCAATCTTTTTACGTTTTTGGGGAATATTAATTTTATTACTTGGGGTAGTTGCAGTTAATGCACAAACTATCAGTGTGACCGGAACTGTAACAGATGCGGAAACAGGAGAGACCGTTATAGGTGTGAACATTATTGAGTCTGGAACAAAGAAAGGGACTGTGACGGATATTAATGGTGTTTATAATTTATCGGGAATTCCTTCAAATTCTCAATTAACTTTATCAGCGATTGGGTATGAAACTTTACAATTAAATACCAACGGAAGAACGCTTATAAATGTTAAGCTTGTTCCGGCAATAGAGTCGTTGGACGAGTTAGTTGTTATCGGTTACGGAACTGTAAGAAAGAAAGACCTGACCGGTTCCGTTGCTGCTATCAGTCAAAAAGATATAAATAAATCAATTTTGACATCTCCTGAGCAAATTTTACAAGGTAATGCTGCAGGAGTACATGTAGTGACTACTTCTGCAGAACCGGGAGGGGATGTTGCGATCAGAGTTCGAGGTAGTAGTTCTATATCCGGTGGAAATGAACCACTGATTGTAATAGATAACATCCCATCTGATAAAAGTGCTTTTTCTGCATTAAGTGTCAATGATATAGAGTCAATGGACATTTTGAAAGATGCATCTGCAACAGCTATATATGGCTCACGAGGTGCCAATGGGGTTGTTATGATCACAACAAAGAAAGGCCAAACAGGGAAAGCCAGAGTTTCCGTTGATGCTAAAATGGGAATTTCGGAGCCTAAAAATTTACTGCCGATGATGAATGCGGAACAGTTTATTTTTTATGACAATATTGGACGTCTGAGCAGGGGGGTAAATTCATTGAATAAGAATTATCCAAGTGAAGCAGGTGTTGGGCAAAACTATATGGCTATGCTGGTGGATAATGGCTATAGGAACGAATATAATGTGCAAATTTCCGGGGGGTCTGATAATACAACATACTTTATCTCCACGAATTTGCAGGATGTTAAGGGACTGTTGAAAAATAGTCATAGCACACGATTTGGCGTAAGAGGAAAATTCAATCTAAAGTTACATAGAGATGTGGACTTTCAGATTAATACTTCTGCAAGCCGTGCAAAAAATCAGAAAATTAGCGGGGGAGATAATGGAGCGATGGTGAGGGCTGCCGGGGTTAGACCGAATACGAGTATTCCTGACGGCTCTTATTTCCAAGATGGTTTTTTCATCGACTCGGAAACGGGTGAATTAACCTCAGTTGGTGACGTTACAGGTAAAACAATCAGTATCCTTAATTATGAACGTCCATTTAAATTCGATATCAGCGGACAATTAAATTGGAGGATTTTACCTGAGCTGACATTCATGACAAGAGGTGCCTGGCAATATTCAGACGAAATGAGATACCTGTACGAACCAAGATATTCGCAATCATCTCCGGCAAATATTGATAAAAACAACAAAGCAAGAAGAACTTCTTATAACCGTGATGGATGGTTAAACGAAAATACATTGAATTATATTCAAACATTTAATGAAAAACATAATTTTAATGCTTTGGCTGGTGTTACTTTTGAGCATAATAAAAGAGAGGATTTTTATGCGCAAGTAAATAAATTTGAAACCGATGATTATTTGTGGAATAATTTAGGGGCAGGATTATTAAACCCTGTAATGAATTCCGGAAGTAACATGTACTCTTTAGTCTCTTTTTTGGGACGTGTTATGTATGATTTTGACTCCCGCTATTTTATTACAGGCACGTTTCGAAGTGATGGCTCTTCCCGGTTTGGATCATCTAATAAATACGGCTATTTCCCTTCTGTAGCGCTAGCATGGAATATTAAAAACGAAGAGTGGTTGAAAAAATCTGATTTGCTTTCAAGAATGAAGGTAAGAGCAACCTATGGAATATCGGGAAATGATGATATCAGTCAATATACTTCCATGTCTCTGTTAGATGACAATAAAGTCCTGATTGGGGGTGCAGAATCAATTGGAAATGTTCTTGATCAAATTGGGAACTCAAATATTAAATGGGAAACTACGCATCAATATAATACAGGTTTGGATCTCGGATTCTTTCAAAATAGGATAACATTAGGAGTAGATCTTTATTACAAGATTACTAAAAACTTATTGTACGAGTATCGCTTACCGCTTACAACCGGATATTCATCGATTATGTCTAATATTGGACGTGTAGATAATAAAGGATTAGAAATTGAACTGTCGTCTCATAATATTAGTTCGAGAAAATTCCATTGGGTTACCGATTTCAACATCGGATTTAATGATAGCAAGGTGGTGGACCTGGGAGATAATGACAAAGTTGTCCTCTACAGAGGAAATGGAATGATGAAAGTTGATATTGTATATCTACAAAAGGGACAACCGCTGAATGTATTGATCGGTCATGAAGTGTCGACTTATAAAAATTGGGAGGAAGTCTATGATAACGATGTTGTTTATTATGAAAATCCAAAAAGTTTGAAAACAATACCCGGTATGCCCAAGTATCAGGATACGAACGGAGATGGGGTCATTACAGATGCCGATATGGTTGTTTTAGGCATCACGATGCCAAGAACAACATTCGGTCTTACCAATACTTTCACGTATGGTCAATTTGATTTGTCCGTTTTCATCAATGGGGCTTTCGGTAATAGTGTATATAATGGGAACAGCGGAAAATTATTTACATTTCAATCAAATAACAACAATCAGTACCGCATGGCAATGGACTCATATCGGAATATGAATGCACTTATAGGTGATCCGGGATATAGCGATGGAAAGTACCCAATTCCAATTCACAATAAAAAAGGACCGGTATCTTCACAAACAGCCTATACATCTACAATGAATTCCAATTATGTGGAAGATGCCTCCTATTTACGCCTAAAAAGTCTTAGCTTATCTTACCGGTTTCCGGTGAAGTATCTAAAAGCAATTAAATTAAGTGGTTTGTCAGTGGGGTTGAATGCAACCAATCTTCTTACGTTTACCAACTATTCAGGAATGGATCCTGAAATGTCAAGTACGGAAGGTTCTTCTAACAGTCGGATAGGAGTTGACCGAAGTGCATATCCGGCATTCAAATCCTATACTTTCACAATGAATGTAAACTTTTAATTACTGTCACGCAACAAGCGTGATAATTGTTCACATATATGATTAAAGCGAGTTCACTAAAGTTAGACTTTTACTACAATCGGCAAAGTAAATAAATTTACTCTGCTCTCGTTAATCGCTAAAGTGCCATACACCATATTGAAAAAAAATAATCGTATGAAAAAAAGAATATTTTACAAACTGGTTTTATCGACAATTCTGATAGGTCTTATTTCATCTTGCGCTGATTTTTTAAAGGAAGATGTTTTGGATCAGACCAATCTTGACAATTACGTTAAAACTGATGAAGAGGCCGTGAAATTTTTATACGGAGGTATTGCTGCTGTCCGAAATACAGTTTTTGGCAGAGATTTTATCTCCGTTGTAGATTTAACAACCGATGATACATATTTTACAACAAACGATCAAGCCCGTACAAGTCTTAGTTCGTTAACTTATGACAATCAGAATGTTCATGTTCAGAATATTTGGGGAAGTTTATATACAGTAGTGAGTCAGATGAACATTTTAATAGAAAAACTAGAGACTTCGCCACAAATTACGGCAGCCAATAAGATAAAAATAATGGCACAAGCCAAATTTATTCGTGCCTGGGCCTATTTCCAGCTTGTACAAATTTGGGGGGAGGTACCCATTACGCCAACCTACCTGACTACTGCCGGCAATATCAGGCCGGCTCGGAATTCAATTGGTGAAGTGTATACATTAATTGAAAGTGATGCAACATATGCTTTTCAAAACTTAAAGGACAATTCCGTGAAAAACGGAAATTATATAATGCCTGATACAGTAAAAACAAATGTGGCAGGAGGGTTGGAATATTATCTGCCAATCAATAAAGGCGCCGGGGCATTACTCCTTTCGAAAATCTATCTTGCCCAGAAAAAATATAGTGAATCTGAAAGCGCTGTGGATTATTTAATGAACAAAAAAAACCTGTTCGATTTGTTGCCAAACTACGGAGATTTATTTGATGTAGACAAGGAAAATACACCCAATCGATGTAAAGAAGTTCTTTGGGAAATGGAAGCTCAGGCAATATCCGGGTTTGAGAATACACTACACAGGGAAATGGCACCTGCGGAAATGAAATTAATAAATGGACAGGATGCAGTCGGAGAAACAACGGGATATCATAACTATGTACCTACCGAAGAATTGGTAATGTCTTTCAACCAATATAAAGATAAAAGATATAAATGGCTATATCAATTTGCCACCATTGCTCGTATTTCTACCGGTCCTTCGATTCGTAAAGGATTTGATATTGTCTCGGCAAACCAAAGCGTCGGCGGTGCAAACTATGTATTATTACGTTTTGCCGATGCCTTATTAATTAAGGCAGAATGCAGGAATGCAAGAGGAACCGTAGCCGAGGCAAAACAATATGTTGATTTGGTGAGAGCACGTGCCGGATTGAATCCGTTAATGGCGGGACTTTCCAAAGAAGCTATGCAGGATTCAATTTTACTGGAAAGACGTTTTGAATTTGCTCATGAGGCAGGGAATCGTTTATATGACTTACGCCGGACCGGAACTTATATAAGAGAGATGAACAGTTACAGCCAATTTAGGAACTCTCTTGAAAATGTTGAATCATTGACAATCATCAATCCATCCTTTGTGAGCGATGTTCCAAAACAGGGTGATCAAAATACAGGTGGTGATTATTTTAATATTGTCGTTCCTTTTGTGCCAGGGGTTAAGATTGTGGATCAAAAAAATCTGTATCACCCGATACCCAATTGGGATTTAAAAGAAAATCCGAATCTTCTTAATGACTTACATACTCCAAATTGGAACTAACGAAATAAATTTAATGTTATGGAAAAGAATTTTAAACAATTAATATACCTTTTGCAGAGTCTGTTACTCGTTTTCATATTGGCTTCGTGCGATGAGATTCCGGATGACTTTTCTTCCGATCCAATACCGGATGCCGGGCCGGATATAGAAATCACAAAATCTGTAGATGATTATACAACCATTGTTCCTGCAGGTGACTGGGTAACAATAGCCGGTGATACGTATGGCATGGGAAGAGAGCCCTCTACAAGTGACAGTGATGGACAACTCCAAAATCAGTCTCCTGTACATACTGTTGCTCTAAACAGTTTTCGTATAATGACGAAAGAGGTTACAGTAGCTCAGTATCGTAAATTTGTTGAAAGTAACCCGGGCAAAGTGTCTATGCCCGAAGAGCCATTCTGGGGATGGACAAAATATGGTGATCGAGAAAATTATCCGATCGTTGGAATAACCTGGAAAGAAGCGGCTGCATTTGCACAATGGTTGGGTGGGCGCCTGCCCACTGAAGCCGAATGGGAGTATGCTGCGAGAGTGCCCAATGATCCAAAAGGTAACTTGTTATTTAGCTCCCAAAATGAAAAGAATGCCAAAAAAGCAGGCTGGATATATGATAATTCTTCGGCAGATATTAAAACTGTAGTCAATTCGAGAGGAGAGACGGTTGTATTCAATGGCTGGATGGCTCATAGTGTGGCTTCCATGTCGTCCGGTAAAAACTTATTTGGTATTTACGATATGTGTGGGAATGTTATGGAGTGGTGCAGTGATTGGTATGGAGAAAATTATTACACTGAATCCGGGGAAAACATCGAGAATCCTCAAGGCCCTCTTGACGGTATTTATAAAATACTTCGGGGAGGGAGTTGGTTTTCGCCGCAATATATGAGTAATGTGTATGTGCGTTTATATATGGCACCCGGAACCCGCTCTGAAGAAATTGGTTTTAGAGTAGTGATGGACATATAACCAAAATCAACAGAGTTCAAAAAGTGATTAACACGGGAATACTTCCTTCCCGTGTTAATCAAATAACTGTAAACATTTCCGTATGCGAAAAAAAATATTCTGTTTTATTTTTTCCGTTTTTCTATTATTACTATTTTCCATTTTTGGTTGTATACAAAAAGACACTTTACCTAGAGCGGGATTTAACAAACTCCAATACAGAGAGAGTGGAAAATATCTGAACGCTCTATACTATCGTGCTCATATGTATACGATGGTTCCAAGCCAGATCAGGGAGGATTTGAATTGGATGGCAAAAGCTGGGACAAATGCAATAAGCTTAGCCATATTAGAGCAGGATTTTGATGCTGCGTATGAAAACATAGAATTTATTATTAAAGAAGCTAATAAATTGGGGATGGATGTCTTTGCTGTTCCTTCACGCTGGGGAGGAATGTTGGCGGGTTCACCCAAGGTTCCGAGTGTTTTCACAACTCGCAATCCACAAACATGGGTGCTCAACAAAGATGGTTCGGCTTTTGACACTTCCATTTCCGGTAGAATAAGCAGTATTCATCATCCTGACACCTATCTCTTTTTCGAGAAAATGGTAGACAAACTTTTTTCAACCTGGAATTTTAAAGGAATAATCTGGGATGAGCCCAAAACATTAGACTTGGATTATTCACCCGAAGCGATAAAAAATCTCGGTGCAAATCCAACGATTGAACAACAGGTTCAAGCCAACGTTAACTTCTATTCCAGGTTAAATGAGCACATTAAATCCAAGTATCCGGAGAAAATCATCTCCCTTTTTATGTATGCAAGTTTTGATGATAAAACGGTATCTAAAATGGCTGAAATAAAGAATTTGGATTATTTTGGCGCTGATGGCAGGCCTTGGGGGAATGCTGACGGTGGTAAATTGGAACGCGAAGGCAAGACTCTTCTTGGAACACAGGGGCAACGTTTCATTGATGCTGCGCATGCGAATAATACCAAATCCCTCTTTCTAATGGAGAATCATAATATGCTGGATGAGGATATTCCCTTGCTTGAAAAGGGAATGCCCCAACTTCTAAAGATGGATATTGACCAGTTGATTTATTATTATTATCCCAGGAACATTGAAGACCCAGATAGGATAATGAATATTATCCGAAAAAATTTACTTGATTACCGTTGATCATGAAACAGTTGAAAGAAATAGTATTACTGATTATCTTGTTATATCTGCCACAAGGTATGACACTTTTTGCTGACTCCCGTTTGATAAAAAACCTGGACATCTGGGACGTCTATACATATAATTTTAATGCTTCACACTGGATCGAACAGGGGAACCTGCAAAATGGTGTTTCCATTTATGGAGAAGTAAATATTCCAATAACCAAACTCCCTGTTTTTTTACGTGGTGCAGATTTTCTACAAACTTCGGTAAGCTCAAACAATTATTCAGGGGATGTCATTGCCCGTTTTACTGTTGGAGAGAATGCAACTCTGTTTATTGCACATTCAGTTTTGATAAATGAAAAACCGAAATGGATGCGTGATTATCAATCAACCGGACAATATGTGAAGACAGCGTCAGGTGATTTTGAGGTTTTTTCGAAACAGGTTAGAAGAAGTGATGAAATTTCGCTGGGAAGTAACGGCAGTGCTGATTATCCAATGTATTTTGTGGCACTTCAGGCTCAAAATAAGATTGAAAACAGACCTCCCAAGGGTCGCGTATTTGATGTAAAAGAGTTTGGTGCCATTGGCGATAACAAGACCATCAACACCAGGCAGATTCAATCAGCCATCGATCGATGTTCCTCAACGAGGGGTGGGGGAATAGTATATATTCACGATGGTATTTATGTTTCAGGAACATTGGAAATGAAAGACAATGTGACTTTATACATTGAAAATGGAGCTATTTTACGTGGTTCCATGAATCCAGATGATTATCCGCAGAAGATATCGCATACAATCCCTTCGTTTCGTTCGGGGGAGCATTATCAACTTATTTTTGCAGACAGCAAGCAAAATATCAGAATTACCGGCGGAGGTATTATAGATGGGAATTCCATTTTTGAAGGCTTTCCATGGCGCGGCAAAGGAAATGAAGATGAACGCCCGAGACTCATCAGAATGATTAAATGTGCAGATGTGTCAGTCGATAGTATTTCTTTGATTCGCAGTGCAAACTGGACTCAATACTACGAAGCGTGTTCCAATCTGTATCTGATCAATCAAAACATACGATGTTATACCGGAACACACAATCAGGATGGAACAGACATTAGTGGATGTAAAAATGTAGTTGTGCGTGGAATTCGTGCTCTGGCCGGAGATGACGTAATTTGTATAAAATCACTTTCGATGGAGATTGGTGAAAATATTTTGGTGGAAGATGTGACATCTCGCTATGCCAATTGTCATTTAGTGAAAGTAGGTACCGAAACGCATGGTGGAGTGAAAAATCTCACGGTACGAAATGTGGAAGGTTTTGCACGTTATGGAATTGCAATTGAAAGTGTAGATGGAGCGACAGTGGAGAATATTTTGTATGAAAATATATTGCTGAGGGGATGTGCCACACCATTGTTTATTCGTCTTGGAAGTCGCGGAAGGACTTTTCAAGGTGGTCCCAATCCGGCACCACAAGGTACCATGAAAAATATTACGATTCGAAATGTCCGTAATACCGGCATTGGATATGTGGAAGTCCGCAATGGTCCGGGAGTCGGTTCTGCTATCGGGGGGGTACCCAATCAAAAAATCGAGAATCTGACCATTGAAGATTGTGATTTCCTCTATTATGGAAGTATAATGGATAAAGAATACATTTACAGGGATATACCTGAGAACATCGACAAATACCCTGAATTTAATATTTACGGAACCTGTCCGGCATACGGACTCTATTTCCGGCATATCGAAGGATTAACGCTCAGGAATGTGAATGTGAGCGTAAAACATACTGATATCCGTCCCGGAATTGTGTTTGAAGATGCAACAGATATCAATACATCAAAAGTAAATGTTCAGCGTTTCCCATTCACTGAGCCTGCACCCATCTGGAATAAAAGTGAAACGAGTAATCAGTCACCCGTCGCTCAAACATATACACTGACTTGTAACGATCATCAAATTCCCGTAATGCAACAGAACGATGTGCCGATGTCTTACAATCTCAATTCGTATCAATATGCTCAACTTGTTTATGAAGGAACTCCCATGAATATCTCTGTAAATGTTAAAGGTTATCATGTGTTAGAGAATGATTGGGAAATCTCCCCTAAAAGTCGGAATATACAGGGGAAATTGGAGAATAACACACTCCGGTTTACCATAAACGAACCTGGTTATTTTGTAATTCGATTTGCAAAAAACCAAGATTTTACAAAGAGATTGGTATTGCTAGTCGATAAACCCTACAAAATACCAGACGGTGAAATGATTGATATTACAAAAAAATATCATGTGGATAACACAGGGAATAAGAATGAAACAGTACGTATTCAAAAAGCTTTGAATGATATTTCAGGAAAAAATGCCACGCTTTATTTTCCACAAGGGATTTATTCTACTTCAATGCTTCGTATTCACAGCGATTCCAAAATACACTTCGAAAAGGGGGCAATCTTGTTGGCAAGCACTGAATCGTTGGAACCCTACTTGGATATGGATGGTGGTGGCTCAAATCGGTTTATCTATATTCGGGATGCTAAAAACATCCATATTACCGGATTAGGAGGCTTTGATGGAAATGGAACATACTTTAGAGCCGTAAAGTACCCCAACGGTTCGGATGGAAAAGAGGCTATGCGATTACTATTTATTGTAAACTCGCGGAATATTACTTTCGATGGTATACTTCTAAAAGATGCTTCTCGATGGAATACACATATTGTAGGAAGTAGCGATATTTCGTTTCGTTACTGTAAGATGTTGAACAATCCCAATACAAATGCCCATCTAACAAACTTTGACGGGTGGGATCCGGACGCTTCACAGCGGGTACTCATTGAAAATTGCTTTGGATGGGCAGGTGATGACAATATAGCAATTAAATGCGTGGGTACAGGTTCCCCGAAAGTGATAAAAGATGTGAAAGATATTACGATACGGAATAATGTTTTTCTGACAAAAAAATCATCGCTAAAAATTGGAACTGAAACTCGCTGTGGAAGTATAAAGAATATAGTTTTTGAAAATAACGATGTGATTGAAAGCGATAGGGCTATGGCAATCGACGTGCAAGATCGAGCCGTAATAAACGGGGTCTTGTTTAAAAATAATCGAATAGAATACAATTATCCTGATGCACAAAAGCGTGGAATTAATGTAAACCTTTCAAAACGGGATGCAACGCAAAATCATATCGGGAAAATTTTGAATGTGCGATTTGAAGACTGCAATTTTGAGCAGATGTTCCCCAACGGCTTCAGACTATTTAGAGATCCTAATTTTACAACGGCATCGGATATGGATGTTACTTTTATAAATGTAAAAGTGGGTGATAAGCTGGTTACTTCGGTTGCCGATACATATTTCGATGATAAAACCAATAGTACGATAAAATTTGAATAAATAAAACTGATTGTGATAAATTATAAAAACTATATATACACGAGAGTATGAAGAAACTAATTATTTTAATGCTTGCTGTTGTTTTAACCGTAACAGGTTCTTTTGCCGCCGGTATATTTAAACAATCCGCTACCAGGCGTATTGAAAAAAATATTGATACGCAGTGGACTTTCAATTATTTCCCGGAAGAAGACGCTGACAAAAATGGGTATGAATCCATTACCTTCGATGATTCAAAATGGAGTACCATTGCGATTCCCCATACCTGGATGACTTATGAGACCACGGGCGAGTTGCACCCATATATTAAAAATGCTTCCGCAAAGGATAGTCCCTATTGGTGGGATGGTTGGGGATGGTACCGTAAAAGCATTATAATAGGTGATGAGTTTAAGGACAAGAAGATTTTCTTTGAATTTGATGGTGTTCAGAAATATAGTAAAATATGGCTTAACGGAAAATTCTTGGGTGACCATAAAGGAGGGTTTAACGGTTTTTATGTGGATGCGACAGACGCGGTCAAGTTTGGTGAAGAGAATGTCCTGGCTGTTGCCGTAAACAATTCGTTGAATGACAAATTTATGATTCCTCCCATGAATGCCGGTAATTGGGTGGTTTATGGGGGTATCGTGCGTGATGTGCGATTGGTAATAAAGGACAAGGTATATATCCCTTTTCAAGGTTCGTACAAGCACGAAGGAGGTACCTTTGTGACAACGCCTGTTGTGGATGCAAAAAAGGGAGTGGTGAATGTGAAAACATTCGTGAAGAATGAGGAAAACAGATCTTTGAATGTAACGTTAAAATCCATTATTACCAAAGCAGACAATTCTATTGTGGCCACTCTGGTAAGTAATGCAACCATAGAATCGGGTAAAATAGCAACTTTTGAACAAAGAAGTGAAGAGATAAAAAATCCTACGTTATGGTCTCCCGAGAATCCTTACATTTATAATGTGTATTCTCAGGTCTATGTCGGTGATAAACTGGTAGACACTTATTATAGTCCGCTTGGATTCCGTTTTTTTCATTGGGATTACAGTACCGACCGTCTATGGTTGAACGGCAAGGAAGTTCGTATCAACGGACAAAACAGACACGAAGAATTTCCCTGGATTGGTGCAGCTTTCCCAAAATGGATTGCTTTACGTGACATGAATGATATCCGTTACAATCTGGAACATAATTATATGCGTACAGCGCATTACCCTCATGATCCAAGCATTTATAATTTTACAGACAGGAATGGAATTATCATTAACGAAGAACAACCGAACATTAAGAACCAGGAATTTGACGATGAAGTGCAGGAGCAAATTTGCAGGGCAACCATCCGTCGTGATAGAAATCACCCCTCCATCTTTTTCTGGAGCATGGGCAATGAGACGACCGATGCCGCAGATTCAAAATGGGCACACGAAGAAGATACAACCCGTATCATCACATCACGTCACATCTATAACAATTCAGCAGGTGATTTTGCTCCCCATAGTGAAAAGAACATGTCTATTGAAGGATTTTTGCGTTGTACCATCAAAGGTTGGTATGATACAGATGAAAAAGATTTGGAACCTACTGACAGCCAGCATGCCGGCACAGAAGTGAATGACGTGAATAGGGCAATAGAAAGAGATGTGCAATCGCATTACGGATCGGTATGGTTATATGCAGACCATGGTGCGGACCGTGAATATGTGAATGCTCCGCTAAAGCATGTTAATCCAAAAGGTTGGGTAGATTCCTGGCGTAATCCCAAATACAAATACTACCTGTGGCAGGCTAATTTTGCTACAAAACCAATGGTATTCATTCAATATAATTATTGGCGCCCCCAATATATAGGTCAGAAAAAAAATATCGTAGTACATTCCAATTGTGATGAAGTGGAACTTTTCGTAAATGGAAAATCTGCTGGGAGACAATATCCGAATGCTAAAAACCAGTTTACTTTGACATTCCCCGATGTACTTATTGTTGATGGAACAATTGCGGCAATTGCAAAACGTAAAGATGGCAAACAGGTTGAGAACAAAATCACCATGTCGGGTGATCCTTCAAAAATTGTGATTGCTGCAAGTCGTTCAAAAGGAATGGCAGTCAAAAACGAGATTGTGGAGATCAAGGCAAACATTGTGGATGCAAACGGTATTCCTGTGATCGGAGCAAATAATCCTTTGAAATGGGATGTCTCAGGAGTTGCCACGCTGGTAGGGCCTGAGCTTTATAACAGTGATATAAATCAGACAGAGGTATATGAAGGAACGATGTATATTGACGTGCCGACAATCAATTTGATCCGTTCAACCGGAAAAAAGGGAAAAGCAAAAGTGACCGTATCGTCAGCCGGACTACTGAGTGGAGAGATTGAAATTGTATTTGATGAATATCAGGATACCCTGGCTGTGAAAGGAATTTCAGAACCTGTCCTGGTTGATGAGGGTAGAGAGGCTGTAAAGAAAAATACAGAACAAATTACACGAATTGTTGCCCCGGAGGAAATGAAAGAATACACGGGTGAATTGCAATACCCGCTTGGTGATAAAGAAAATCTCAGAAAACAAATTCGCAACTTTATTTATTCCGAGAACCCCAAAATTGATACGACTACTGTTGATTTTCGTCACGTAATCAATAAGTTTTATCAGATGATGGAAGCGAATAACGGGCGATTGGTGGCAGATGATTATAACTTTGTGGTGGAACAATATAATATTTCGCGTGAAATAACACGCTTTATTGCCGGCACCAAACTTCCGCTACCATTTAAGGATCAACTTGCGGCGTATTATTCAGGTCTCATCGTGGATAATGGAAGAGATAAAAATTTTGTAAACGAGAAACAGTTAATTTCTTTAATTCCCGTGGGTGGGAAAACAGTAATGGTATCACCACAAAAGGGCTTGGTGAAGGATGTATATTACACACAGGAAACGGATTTACAAAAAATAATCCGTGATCTTTATCCCGAGACCAAAAAATTTTCCGGGGATGAAATGAAAAAAGCGTTGGATTTGGTTCAGCGAATCAATCCGTATATTTCTTATACGTATATTCGTGACAGGAAAACAAAAATACGTACTGATATTTATACGATTGAGAAAGAAAAGGTGATTTATATTCCCCCTGTAAAAAGCCTATTGGAAAATAAATTCCCAGATAAAAAAATTTAGTTTAACTATTTTAAAATGAATAATAAAGCTCTATTTTTCGTCCTGTTTTCTTTGACCGCATTACACGTTTGGAGTCGGGAACCGATTATTTATATCGAAGACAATACACCAAAATCGGAATATTATACCCTGGTTACAATCGGTAAAAAGTCGGTTCGTCCCCAGCAGTTCAGAGATATTAGCTACGTCCATTTCAGTATCAGTTCAGGTTCTGATATTCAGGTAAACTGCGTTGAAGATATCAATGAGTTTGAGATAAGTCCTCTGATAAAAAAAATCGACGGCCATTTAAATGGTAAATCACTTCGTTTTAGAATTCCCAATCCGGGGTATTATGTAATCCGTATCAATGGTGGACAGTATCTTTTCCTCCTTGCTGATAGCCCACAGGAGGAAATATATTCATCAAAAAGCAGCAATATCGTCAATGTTGAAGATTTCTTGCCAAAAGGTAACCCAAACCTTTTGTTAACGAAACATCTTCAAAATGCGCTTGATAAGGCCTCGGGTAGTGGGAGAATACTCTATTTTCCTTCCAGGGTGTATCATACCGGCACTTTGCAGGTAAAGAGCAATACAAAGGTTTATCTGGAAGCGGGAGCTGTCATAAAAGGTTCGGAAAACCGAAATGATTATCCAACGGATGACAATCGCTTGGAAAGTGATCACGTGAATCGGGCAAAAGAAGAATATACCGACAACGGTGAATGGATGACTTTTTCAAGGTTAATCCTGATAGACAATGCGGAAAATGTACATATCTCCGGTCGGGGAGTTATTGATGGAAGTGGGAGCATTATCCGTGCACAAGGCAAGCCTGCAAATTTAATCCGGATACGTCGGAGTAAGAATATCCTAATCGAGGATGTAATCCTTCGTGATCCTGCTGCATGGAATACACATATTCAGTTATCCGATTCAGTTGTCATGCGTAATGTGAAAATTATCAATGATTTCAATGTGGCAAATACAGATGGAATTGATCCGGATGCATCAAGGAATATACTTGTCGACCATTGTTTTGCTTATTGCAACGACGATAATATCGCCATTAAAACAACCAATAATCTGGGTTTAAATCAGGACCTGGAGAACATTACAGTAAAGGACTGTGTCTTTTTGACGCGTAAATCTTCTTTAAAAGTAGGCACTGAAACAAAAGCTGCAAACATGAGTAATATCCTTTTTGAAAATAATGATGTGATTGTTTCAGATCGTGGAATGGTTCTATACTGTAATGATGGAGCACATTTTAAAAATATCCGCTTTGTGAATAATCGTTTTGAATACTGCTATATCAAGGGCACACAGCGGCCTATTCATTTCATCATAAAAAATCGGTATGGAAAAGGAAGAATCGAGAATGTACTGATTAAAGATTGTGAAATTTACAAACCTTTTCCAAACGGTTCTGAAATATTCGGATTGGATGTACAAAACGACATTCAGCATATTGTCTTTGATAATTTTATCATCAATGGTGTAAAAGTCAATTCACTACAAGATGCCGATATTCGCATAAATGAGTTTGTCAAAGATGTGACATTTCGATAACACTATTTTGCCATGAGAGCGATCATACTTTCTATCTTACTGTGCATTGTATTGTCTGCTTTTTCACAACAAAGCGGTAGACGGATCGAAAAGCTGATCAACACAAACTGGACTTTTAATTATTTTCCGGAAGAAAAAGTGAAGCAGAAATATCCGGGATTTAACGATAGAAGGTGGAATGATCCAAAAGATCCGATTTGGAGCAAAATACTTGAAAGACCCGAATATGACGATTCTAATTGGGGTATTGTTTCAATTCCTCATACGTGGAGCACTTATGAGACCACAGGTGAGCTCCATCCTTATATAAAAAATGCCTCAAATAGGGATAATTCCTATTGGTGGGATGGGGTTGGCTGGTATAGAAAAAGATTTACAGTTGAAAAAAGCCTGGAAGGCAAGAAAGTTTTCGTTGAGTTTGAAGGTGTACAAAAGAATTGTCGTGTGTACATAAACGGAAAACCTATGGCTGAACACTTTGGCGGATATACTGGTTTCTCAGTTGATCTGACTGATTATATCAATTTTGGAGGAGAGAATGTGCTGGCCGTTTCGGTGTCAAACAAGCAGGACGATGATTATAAAGTGGCTCCGATGAGTGGAGGTTGTTGGAATGTGTATGGTGGCATTTATCGAAATGTAAAACTCGTTGTAACCGACAAATTGTATGTGCCATATGCTGGTTCTGCAAAATTTGAGGGAGGCACATTTTTTACTACGCCTATTGTTGAAAAGAGTAAGGCGCTGCTCGATATGAAAACCTGGGTAAAGAATGAATATACGGAGAATAAAGAATGCAGGTTAACGACAACAATCTTTGATAAAACCGGAAAAGTTGTAGCAAAAGTCATCTCGGCCAAAATGATAGTTCCTTTTTATATTGAAATGTTTCAACAAGAAGTGGAGGTGCCCGATCCTTTATTGTGGAACACGGATACCCCAAATATGTATCATGCTGTTTCTGAAATAGCCATAGAAGATAAAACGGTGGATATTTATCAAACAGATTTTGGAATACGTGAATTTCGTTGGGATTTTGATACGAATACGCTTTTTGTCAATGGAGAGGAAGTAAATATTCGAGGATTCAATCGTCATCAGGAGTATCCCTGGCTGGGAGATGCAATTCCTGATTTTATCCACGACATGGATTTGCGGGACATAAAAGAAAATCTAAATTGTAACTTTATCCGTCCCGGGCAATATATCTCGGCACCCTATGTGTATGACTTGTGCGACAAAATTGGCTTAATTACCTGCGGAGAATTTCCAAATGTGAAAGATTTTGATTTTACATTGGAATTTCAGGAGACCTATGCTCGCGAATTGATTCGTCAATACAGGAATCATCCGTCAATTTTATTGTGGGATATAGGAGACGAAAGTAATCGTGCTGCCGATTCGCGCTGGGTATACGAAGAAGACAATACCCGTTATATTTCATGCCGGGATTGTCCCGGTCCGAGCCCTGGAAAATTTATTAATTTACCCAGCAAATCTTTTCGGCTGTCCAAGATGTTAAACTGTAATGTTCGTGGGTGGTATGATGATGACGAGATGAATATACGGCCTTTAAATCAGCAACATGCTACTAATGAACAACACCGGCACGAAGCTGCAAGGAGCAGCCAGGATGGCACATCAAACAATCGAATTGATCAGTCAAATTTGGTCGTTTGGTTGTATGAAGATCACGGTTGTGACCGTCGCTATCAAAATGCACCTCTCCTCTTTTATAATCCCAAAGGGTGGGTTGATAGTTATCGGGTGCCTAAATATTCGTATTATCTATGGCAAGCCAATTATAGCAGGAAGCCGATGATATTTATTCATCCTCAATTTTGGCGGGCACAGTATATCGGTCAGAAAAAAGATATTGAAATAGACAGCAATTGTGAGAGTGTGGAATTGAAGATAAACGGACATCGTTTCGGAATCAAGAAGCCTTCAAATGAAAATTTCCATGTTGTGAAATTTGAAAATGTACCCATAGAAAATGGCACATTGACAGCTATAGGGAAGAAAGATGGACAACATGTTGAACAGGAATTACATATCACCGGTGAACCGGCTGTTGTTTCATTAAAAAGTTCTCATTCTCAAATCACTGCTGCACAAAATTCAATTGCAATTATTACGGCTGATATTTTAGATAATGAGAATAATCACATCTTTGGTGCAAGAAATACAGTGAGATGGGAGGTTACCGGCCCCGCAACGTTGGTCGGATACCCGGTATATCAATCCGATTTTGGGAAAAGAATGGATACAAATGGGACACTCTATATCGATATGCCGGTAAGTAACGTCATCAGGTCTACCGGCGAACCCGGCACAATTGTCGTACGTGTCTTTGCTGCCGGATTGAAAATGGGAGAAGTGAGCATCGATGCGGTAAGAGCTCCTGTTGAGGCAGATAATGGAATCATCGAACATATCCTGAATCAGGCCGGAAGGGAAAAAGTGATTCAAAATTCAAACGAAGTCATGGCTGATAATGAAGAGGTATTGCCGGTTGTTCGTGAACAGAGTGCTGACCTTAGAATTACCGCAAAGCAGAATGTTCCCAATGTATTAACTCAGACTTTGGCGGAAAACAATCCTTTATTAAATGCAGAATCTGCTGAATTTTCAGCGTTGATCAACATCCTGACAAAAATATGCTTTAACGGTGAGGGTGTCCTGTACGCCTCGGAATTGAATTACAACATCAATAACTTCAACCGTTTTTCTACCCTGAAACAGATCATCGATAAAACAGGTTTACCGGAAAAAATGAAATCTGATTTAAAAGAATACTTTTTGAAAGAATTGATTTCGTATGGTAACGAGGTGAATATCGAACGTGAAAAAAAGAAATTACTCACCGTTTCTGAAAATTCAGTCGTATTACTTCCGGGAACAAAGGAAAAAATACCGGGTGTAATTTCAACTGAAAGTTTAGACATTCATGATATTGTCGGTCGTGTTTATGACAGGTTCAATACCTTAAACACTGAAGAGAAAGAACATTACCTGAAATATTTAAGTGACGTAAATCCGTGGGTAAAAAGAATTTTTTATCTTACGGGTGATGCGAAATTGGGTACGAGACAAGAACATATTTTCTATCGGTTGACTGCTGGAAAAGCAATTTTTATTCCCGATATTCAACTTTAAAAAAAGAGATGACAATGAGAAAGATAGTATTGCTGGCAGTCTGCATATTCGTTTTGAATACCATGCATGCTCAGGAGCCTCAAAAAACTTACATCCAACCTTTGAAAGATGTTCTGGATTTAATTGAAAAAACATACAATGTAAAACTGCAATACGAAGATAAAATATTAAAGGATAACATGGTAGAATATGCCGGTTGGAAATTATTTTCCGATGTTGAAAGTACTTTGCAACATGTCCTGATGCCATTGGAACTTCGTTACATCGTAAAAGCAAAGGATACTTACGAAATTAAATCATGGGAATATTTTCGAAAACCTTATGCGGAAGGAGAGGTACAACTCCGGAATTTGCTGGCTAGTTACCCAACTCTTTCTGCTTGGGAAGCTCGAAAGAAAGAGGTCCGGCAAAATATATTGAGTAAATTGGGAATACATCATTTTCCGAAAGAAACCTCCCTGAATCCAATTCGCACAAATTATAGAAAACATGATGGTTACAGTGCAGAGAATGTGGCTTTAGAAGTTCTGCCGGGCGTTTATCTTTCGGGTACATTGTACATGCCTCTCAAGTTGGTAAAGAAAAATCCTGTAATGCTTTCACCCCACGGCCATTTCTACAATAAAATTGATAAATCGATACCAAACGAACGAGGTCGTTATCGCGAAGATCAGCAGAAACGTTGTGCAACATTGGCGAGAATGGGTGTCATGGTTTTTAGTTACGACATGTTTGCCTGGGGTGAATCTAATTATCAGTTTCCGTTAAAAGATCATCGACAGGGTATTGCGCTAACTATGCAGACTTGGAACTCGATGCGGGCTCTTGACTTCTTGTTGTCTTTGAAGGGGGCAGATCCCGAACGCGTAGGAGTTACCGGAGCATCGGGTGGCGGAACACAGACATTTATCATAGCTGCGGTCGATGATAGAATTACACTGAGTGTTCCGGCTGTCATGGTTTCCTCGCATTTTTACGGAGGATGCCCTTGCGAAAGTGGAATGCCTATTCATTTCATGGATAATGGCCTGAATACGAACAATGCTGAAATAGCTGCGTTAATTTCACCCAAACCCTTATTGGTAATATCTGATGGAGATGATTGGACAGAAACAGTTCCCCAGATTGAATTCCCATACCTTCAGAATATTTATTCATTGTATAACAAAAAAGAAAATGTGAAAAACGTACATTTGGGTTCTGAAGGGCATGATTATGGGTATTCCAAACGAATCGCGATGTATGAATTTGTGACTGAACATTTCAGGTTGCATACCAATGATGTGCTGAAAAGTGATGGGACATGGGATGAATCAAAAGTAACAGTGGAACCTGCTACTGAAATGTATGTTTTTGGGACTAATAATCCTTTTCCGGAAAATGCGATGATGGGCATAGAATCTTTAAAAATGTTCTTGATCGATTCTCAAAAATAACTTGGATTGGTCAACCTGAGCCCTCTTGCCCGGTTCCGGATAGTCGCACAGCAGATCGTCCACCTTCCTGTCCGGCGGGATATCGCACCTATTTCTGCTCATACGATAACAGACGCTGATCCCCTTCGAGCTGCCTTAGCCGGGTGATGTCCTGGGTGACCTCCACCACGCCGAGGTATTCTCCCTCATTGCTGCGTACGGCTGTGTACTCGATGTAGACAAACCTGGTCTTCATGAACGACGACATCCAGAAGACCGCTTTGTTCTCCTTACCGCTTTTGAAGTCGTTGAGAATCTGCTCCACAATATGAACGCTGCCGGGTGGGTGGCACATGCGCACGTCGCGCCCCAGGATGGCGCGGTTGCGTTCGAACACCCTGTTGGGACTGTGCGAGAAAAAACGCACCTTGTCGTTCTTGTCCACGAAGGTGATGTCGATGGGAAGGTGCAGGAAGAGCGCCTCCAGCTCGCCGAGGTCAAAGGCCCCCGACGAGAGGCGTATGGCATTGGCCGTCACATACTCCTTTTTCTCCGCCTGCATGCCCGCCGGCTTCCACTCCTCCTCCGGGTCGATCAGGCAATAGCCGAATTCGCCCGTCTCGTTATAGATTTTATACCACTCCTCTTCGGTGAGGGTATCCATTGCCATGGGGAGCAGGATCTCCTCCTCCTTCATGATCATGCCCTCCAGCATCTCCACCGTGTGGTCAAGCACCAGCTCTGCCAGCGAGCGCAGCTCTTCCGCGCTTTTCAAGGGTGCGGTGAGGGCCTCGTGTGCGTTCTTCAGCAACGCACGCGTCTCGTCGTGTTTGCCCCACATCACTTTCGGAGGGCCTGTAATCAGATGCTTCTCCAGGAAGGGAAAGAGCAGGTACTCCTTGCGCAGGTAGTGCTTCTCCACGTCCGAGAAGTTGTTGAAGAGCGTGCGCAGCTGCATCACGTATCCCGGTACCTGGCTGTCGCTTATCTGTCCAATTTGCTCCTTCACCGTGTGGTAGCTGTCAATCTCCTTCTTCAGGGCGATGTTTTCCTTTCTGAAGGTATCTACGGGATGACCCGCAGGGATGGGGGCCGCCCCCTGCAGGTCGATGCTTCCGTCGAGTACCGCCGTGTGCAGGTCGCAAAAGTCGAGGATCTCCTCTTCTGTGAGCGCGTTGCTGTTAATCAGTTCCTGCTCCACTTCTACCACCTCGTTGTAGGGGATTTGTTGCAGGGCGTTGATTAGCTGTTGACGCAAAACTTCCGCGTTCTCGCCTTCGTGTAACCGGAGCAAGAGGTGCTTGAGCAGTTCTTTGCGTTGCGATGAGTTGTCGATCAGTTCGCTCATGATGTTCTTATTAGCAAGTTATTCGGCAAATATACAATTTGGAATCAATAAAAATAGCAGCTTCTCTGTTAATTTATGCTCAGGCGCTGAGCATCACTTTCATGTCTTCGTCCACCTCCGTGATTCCGGCAATGCCGAAGTTGTTTACCAACACGTTCACCACGTTGGGCGAGAGGAATGCCGGCAGGGTGGGCCCGAGATGAATGTTTTTCACTCCCAGGAAGAGCAGAGCCAGCAGTACAATCACTGCCTTCTGTTCGTACCAGGCAATGTTGTAGGCAATGGGCAGGTCGTTCAGGTCGTTCAGGCCAAATGCCTCCTTGAGAGCCAGCGCGATCCTCACCAACGAGTAGCTGTCGTTGCATTGTCCGGCGTCGAGTACGCGGGGGATGCCATTGATGTCTCCCAGGGGCAGCTTGTTGTAGCGGTACTTGGCACATCCGGCGGTAAGGATCACCGTATCCTTGGGGAGTCTTTCGGCAAACTCGGTATAATAATTACGCCCTTTCACCCGTCCGTCGCAGCCGGCCATCACGAAGAATTTGCGGATGGCGCCTGTCTTTACGGCGTCCACCACCTTGTCGGCCAGTGTAATCACCTGGTTGTGAGCAAATCCACCCGTGATCTCTCCCGTTTCGATCTCTTTCGGCGAAGCACATTTTTTTGCATGTTCAATCATGGCCGAGAAATCCTTGGGTTGTCCCTCTTTCCGGTCCCCGATATGCTTGAATCCTTCAAATCCCGAGGCGCCTGTGGTGTAGACCCTGTCGCCGTATGTCGATGATTTCTTCGGGGGCACAATGCAGTTGGTGGTGAAGAGGATCACTCCGTTGAAGTTTTCAAAATCTTCGGTCTGGTGCCACCACGAGCTACCGTAGTTGCCGACGAAGTGGTCGTATTTCTTGAAGGCAGGGTAGTAGTTTGCCGGCAGCATCTCGCTGTGGGTATATACATCCACGCCGGTACCTTCGGTCTGCTTGAGCAGCTCCTCCATATCTTTCAGGTCGTGTCCGCTGATCAGGATGCCCGGGTTGTTGCGCACGCCCAGGTTCACCTTTGTGATCTCCGGATGCCCGTAGCTGGAGGTATTTGCCTGGTCGAGGAGTGCCATTACCTCCACGCCGTATTTGCCGGTCTCGAGTGCCAGGGCAGTCAGCTCATCGGCCGACAGGGAGTCGTCTGTTACGGCCACCAGCGCCCGTTGGGTGAACGCATAAATCGTATCCTGCTCCTGTCCCAGGTTGAACGCATGCTCTGCATAGGCAGCCATACCCTTCAGCCCGTAGGTTGTCAGCTCGCGCAGGGAGCGGATGTCTTCGTTGTCACAGGCCAGTATGCCCACTTCGAGCGCTTTTTCAGCCATCTCCTCCTCGGTCTCGCCTGTCCAGAATGCCCCGTCGAAGGTGATTCCCTCCACCGATCCTCCGGCAGCGATCAATCGTTCTTTCGCGGCGTTTCTCATCTCGTACGCCATCAAAATACGTGTGATAAATCTGCTTTTGTCGAAGTTGGCGTTGGTGATGGTCATGAAGAGGCTGTCGGTGATAAACCGGTTGATCTGAGGGATTTCAATTCCCAGTCCTCTCAGGCGCACCGTGTAGTGTGAGATTCCCTTGCAGAGGAACATCAGCAGGTCCTGCAAGTTAGCCACATCGGCCGTTTTTCCGCAGACACCCCTCACGGTACATCCCTCGTTCTTACTGGTTTCCTGACACTGGTAGCAAAACATTTTTTCCATATTTTATTATCTTTTTGTGGTGATTTCTGATAACCGTTGCAAAAATATTGCTTCCAACATCCGATTCCTGTAACCGAGGTTACATCCCCGAATATTTAACATACTTTGGGATGTGTGCCCGAAAACGGTTTTTCCCCGAGGTGTAATTCATCGAGTACCGATACTATAACCATCTGTACGAAATATTTTGTGCGGATATTTTTATGCTCTTTTCATTTTATCCTATCTTTGTGAGTAAACAAGACCATGGCCGTATACGATTTATCATCCTGCCCGCTTTTCTTTCATCTCACTCCGGATGAAACAGAAAAGATACTGGAACGCGCCGTAAGCGAAGCGCGCACGGTAGAGAAAGGCAATTACGTGGTCCGGCAGGGCGATCAGGTCCATCACCTTATCCTGCTGGTGAAGGGGCTCGTGCGCACGGAGATGGTGACCAAGGAGGGCAATGTGCTGGAAATAGAATTCATTGAACCTGTGAGGCCGCTGGCGCCCGCTTTCCTGGTTGCTGCCGAAAGCCGGTATCCGGTGGATGTGATCACCATGGAAGAAACGGTTTTTTACCTTATCCCCAAGCCGGTATGGCTGAAAGAGATGATGCTGAACGAAACGCTGATGACCAATTTCATGCGGGTAAACTCCAACATGACGGTTTTTCTTTCCAAGAAGGTGCAGATGATGTCGATCAAGAGTTTGAAAGGAAAGCTATCGCTCTATATCCTTGAAAACACCACGGTTCAGACACCGTCGTTCGTCGTCAGGAGAACGCAGGCACAGCTGGCAGAGTATTTCGGGGTTCAACGTCCGTCGCTGGCCCGCACCCTCGGTGAACTCATCCGGGAGGGCGCCATTCAACTTTACAAACGAGAGCTCACCGTGCTGGACCGTCGCAAGCTGGAGGAGATGGTGTAGCGGGTGGAGAAGGTGTAAAAAATGATTTAATTGGTAAAAAACAGTTTAAAAAGAATAAAAGCCTATATTTGTATCAGGAAAGAAAAAAGTTACGTACTTTAATTATTATCTAAGACATGAGTAATCAATTATCAAGAAGAAAATTTATCAAGACAGCCGCTGTGGGTGCGGTTGGGGTAGCCGTTTTCCCGCAGTTTCTCGCTTCGTGCAAACAGAACAAGGCGGCTGGAGGTGACGAAGGCATTATTCGTCTCGGATTTATTGGTTTGGGTCGGCAGTCCATGTACCTGTTAAACGGGTATCTCGGAATTCCGGGCGTACAGGTTGTGGCCGGGAGTGATGTGTATGGCATCAAGAGAGAACGTTTTCTGAAAAGGGTCACCGATTATTACGCAACGGCAGAGCAGGAAGTGGGTGTGGAGCTGTACGAAGACTACAAAGATCTGATTGCCCGCACAGACATCGATGCTGTGGTGATTGCCACGCCCGATCACTGGCACGCATTCATGGCGATTGACGCAGCCAAGGCCAAGAAAAACATCTATCTGGAGAAACCCCTCACCTTTACCATTAAGGAGGGACAGATGCTGGTGAAGGCGGTGCGCGATAACGGAGTTATTTTGGGCGTTGGCAGCCAGCAACGTTCCGATGTTAATTTCCAGCATGCCGTGAAGATGGTGCAGGAAGGGAAGATTGGCAAGATTGAGCGGGTGAATGCCTATGTAGGTGGGCCTCCCACACCGTATGACCTGCCGGAAGAACCCGTGCCGGCCGATTTGAACTGGCCGTTGTGGCTGGGCCCTTCGGAGTATGTTCACTACAACTCACAGCTGAATCCTCCTATCTCCCTCAATCCCGAGCAGAACGAGCAGTTTTGGGGTGGGTGGCGCTGGTACAAGGAGCTGGGCGGCGGTTTCACCACCGACTGGGGAGCCCACATGTTCGATATTGCCCAGTGGGGACTGGGGATGGACGAGAGCGGCCCGGTCGAGATCATTCCTGCCGGTTTCGAAGATACGCAATTTCTCACCTATAAATATGCGAGCGGTGTGGTCATGACCGAGGAGCCGTTCAACGAGAAGAAGACCAAGGGCGTGAAGTTCTGGGGCGATAAAGGATGGATTGAAGTGTCGAGGGAACATTTCCTTGCTTCCGACGAGAGCCTGCTTCCTCCCACGGTAGAAGTCGCTGAGGGCGCTTACGAAACTAAAATTCCGCATCTGGAGAACTTCGTCAACGCATTGAAGACAAAGACCGATCCGGTGGTGCCTGTGGAGATCGGGCATCGTTCCTGCACGGTATGTACGCTGGGTAACATTGCCTACGACCTGGGCCGCCCCATCAAGTGGGATCCTGCTGCCGAGAAGTTTGTGGACGATCCCGAAGCAGATGCACACCGGTTATTCAACAAGACCTACAGCGAAGGGTATACGCTCTAACAGGAACACAATCCGGCTGGTATCGCATAGCCGTACTAAAGAACAAAAGCTGCCGATTGGCAGCTTTTGTTGCATTTATACTGTTTGCTGAGGCTTGAGCATGATGCCCAGTTCATCCAGTTGTTCCTGCTCCACTTGCGACGGGGCGTCAATCATCACATCGCGACCCGCGTTGTTTTTGGGGAAGGCAATGCAGTCGCGGATGCTGTCGAGTCCCGCAAAGATGGAGACGAAGCGGTCCAGTCCGAAGGCTATTCCCCCGTGGGGAGGAGCGCCGTACTTAAAGGCATTCATCAGAAATCCGAATTGTTCCTGTGCCCTTTCTTCGGTGAAGCCCAGCACGGAGAACATCTTCTTTTGCAGGGCGCTGTCGTGGATACGGATCGACCCGCCACCAATTTCCACGCCGTTGATCACCATGTCATAGGCATTGGCCCGCACTGCCCCCGGATCCGAATCGAGCAAGGAGATATCCTCCGGTTTGGGAGAGGTGAACGGGTGATGTTTCGCGAAGTAGCGGTTCAGCTCCTCGTCCTTCTCCAGGAGGGGGAAGTCCACCACCCAGAGGCATTTGTAGTTGTTTTTGTCTCTCAGTCCGAGGCGCGATCCCATCTCCAGGCGCAGTTCGGAGAGTTGTTTCTGTGTTTTCTCCGTCTCCCCCGCCAGCATCAGGATCAGGTCGCCCGGTTTGGCGTTGCACTTTTCGGCCCACTTTTTCAGGGCCTCTTCGTTGTAGAACTTATCCACCGACGACTTGAGTGTTCCGTCCCCGTTGTAGCGGAGGTATATGAGTCCTTTGGCCCCAATTTGTGGCCGTTTCACGAAGTCGGTCAGCTCGTCCAGCTGTTTGCGTGTATAGGAGGCACACCCTTCGGCACAGATGGCACCCACATATTCGGCGGAGTCGAACACCCCAAAGTCGTGCCCCGTGGTCAGCTCCTTCATTTCGGTGAAGGTCATCCCGAAGCGCGTATCCGGCTTGTCCGACCCGTAGAGGCGCATGGCATCGGCGTAGCTGATGCGGGGAAAGTCCGGGATCTCGATTCCCTTTATTGTTTTGAAGAGATGCTTTGTGAGCCCTTCAAAGGTATTCAGCACATCCTCCTGTTCCACGAACGACATTTCGCAGTCAATCTGCGTGAACTCCGGCTGGCGGTCGGCCCTCAGGTCCTCGTCGCGAAAACACTTCACGATCTGGAAGTATCGGTCGAAACCCGATACCATCAGCAGCTGTTTGAAGAGCTGGGGCGACTGTGGCAGGGCGTAGAACTCGCCCTGGTTCATGCGAGAGGGGACAATGAAGTCGCGTGCCCCTTCGGGCGTGGAGCCGATCAGCACCGGCGTCTCCACCTCCAGGAAAGCCCGCTCGTCGAGGTATCGTCGAGTCTCGAACGCCATCCGGTGACGCAGCTCCAGGTTCTGGCGCACCACGTTGCGTCGCAGGTCCAGGTATCGGTATTTCATCCGCAGCTCGTCGCCTCCGTCCGTTTCCGTTTCGATGGTGAAGGGCGGTGTTTGGGATGCATTCAGTACAGTCAGTTTGGCGACGATGATTTCGATGTCGCCGGTAGGGATGTGCGAATTCTTGCTGGAGCGTTCCTTCACGGTTCCCGAGACCTGTATCACCCACTCGCGGCCCAGTTTGTTAGCCTGTTCGCAAAGCTCGTGATCCACCTCCTGGTTGAACGACAGCTGTGTGATGCCATAGCGGTCTCGCAGGTCGATGAACGTCATGCCGCCCATCTTCCTGATTTTGGATACCCAGCCGGCCAGGGTCACCTCTCTGTTTGCATCGGCCAGCCTCAGTTCGCCGCACGTACTGTTTCTATACATATGATATCTGTTTATTTTGCGTTTTTAGTAGTGCAAATGTACATAATTCTTGCGTTATACGGATGTTTACACAAAAAAAGGCAGGAAGATTTGAGATTGTCAGAATAAAAACGTACTTTTGCACCCACATTTTGCAAATATCTTTGAGGGATGCAGCGTACGTATGTTCGCTCCTCCCTTGAAAAAGAGAGTTCGGAAACGTTTATATATATTTTCGGGGTGTAGCACAGTCCGGTTAGTGTACCTGCTTTGGGAGCAGGGGGTCGCGAGTTCGAATCCCGCCACCCCGAC